>JACCDI011196993.1_pt1 | contig 47665 bp, 53 predicted proteins | sample 7442791 | NCBI WGS metagenome assembly JACCDI01 (sample SAMN15323434, study PRJNA562643) | freshwater metagenome | isolation source: river surface water | place: USA:Blue River Watershed | collected 2017-08-15 | reverse complement strand
TATAAAAGATGGCTAAATCTTCTTTAAATGCTTTTTGTGTTTTTTCAGACATTCCTGTAAAAGTTCCTGATTTGAAATCGTAATTGTCGTCAAAATAAAGGTCCATCAATTCAGGTATTCCAGGTTCGTCATTAAGTGATTTTACATTTCCATCATCGCCTACATTCATTTGACAAACTTTTGGATTTACATATATTTCGCCATTTGCGTCAGGTTCCATAGTTTGTTTATTTTGCAATGAATTGATTCGATTGTCACAAATGTTCAATTTATAAATTTGTCTAGGAGCATTTACGGGTATTTTTCCTTTTTCGGCTAATGTTGCTCGAACGGTGTTGCCTTCTTGATCCTTATAAACATATATAGGATTTATAGTTGTAACAATGGATGCGAATAAATGAGCGATTTTAATATAGAATTTGGCAATACTGAGACAAATACGTTTCTTTTTGATAGAATTTTGGACATCCATTTTAGAAAGTAAATCTCTGTCAAAAAACAATACTTTATCTTTGGTTTGTTCGTTTACTTCTACACCATTTTTTATTCTTTGTGCTAAATAAGTAATTTCTAAATCAGTGAAATAACGTTGAATGATGTCGGATGTCAAAATGACTAATTTATCACAATAGTCTTTTTCGTACAATTTTCTTAAGCTTTTGAAGTCCATTGTTACAATGTAATACGTGGAAATGTAGTCAAGAATTTGAGATATAGATTTAGGTTTTAATTCATCATTATTTTTATTTTGATTAGTTGAAGAAGTTTGATTTCCCATATATTATGTAATTATATTCTTTGAATACAATTATTATTAAAAAACAATTTAAAGAATAAATAAAATTGATTTAAAAAAATAACTTCTATATATTGTAACATAAATATAATGAGTGTTGACAGAAGTAAAAAAGTAAAATCAAATAATGTTTTGTCTGCACAAGAGAAAGCACGATTATGGAATGTATTTGAAACAGAAGTAGTTGATCCAGAAAAACAAAATCAACCATTGGAATGCTTGTTTGGAAGTTGTGGAAGTAGAGAGACTTGTGAAATGTGTCAGTATCAATTGGCTATTTCAGAAGAAGGATTTCTTACATGCACAAATGATAAATGTGGTATCATATATAAAGATGTTGTAGACCAAAGTCCAGAATGGAGATATTATGGCGCAGATGACAATCAAGGTTCAGACCCTACTAGATGTGGAATGCCAATAAACCCATTATTAGAAGAGTCTTCATTTGGGTGCAAAGTTCTATGTTATGGTAAATCGTCGTATGAAATGAAAAAGATAAGACGATATACAGAGTGGCAATCAATGCCTTATAATGAAAAATCGCAATATGATGAATTTCAACGAATTACGATATATGCGAATAATGCTGGCATATCAAAGAAAATAATAGATGATGCAATAAGATATCATAAAATAATTCGTGACTATGAACAATCATTTAGGGCAGATAATAAAGAAGGCTTAATAGCTGCTTCAATATATGTATCATGTAGAATAAATAATTATCCAAGAACAGCAAAAGAATTGGCAACAATATTTCATTTGGATGTTACGAGTGCTACACAAGGATGTAAAAATGCTCAATCAATATTAAATATTTTGGAAAGAGACATGGATAATAGAGACAAGACATCATTATGTAAGACGAAACCAGAAGATTTTATTGAAAGATATTGTAGTAAATTGAATATAAATTCGGAATTGACAAAGTTATGTCATTTTATTGCTATTAAAATCGAAAAGAAGAATTTGATGCCTGAAAATACACCGCATGCTATAGCGGCAGGAATAGTATATTTTATAGCACAGTTATGTAAAGTGAATGTTTCTAAAAAGGATGTAAGAATGATTAGTGAAATATCAGAAGTGACAATTAATAAATGTTGTAAAAAATTAGAGAAAATGACAGACGAGTTAGTTCCATCAGTTATATTGAATAAATATTCTCCAAAAACTCAAGTAGCAACCGCATAAATATTAAATTTATTTTTTTGTAATTAACGATGACTATAAAATAATCCAACATTTCCTCTGCGTTCAATTTGCTTCTTACACATTTTAAGTACAGGGTCTTGATTAATTGTTCTATTTATAGTGTCTAAAGGAGTTTTATCATTGTCTTTGTCCCATTTAATTCCATAATTAATGTTTAAATATTCATCGGTAAATTGGAATTCAGGTTTATTTGGAATGTTGCCAATTTCACCACGATACGCAGACGCAAAATGATAGTTCATCTTTTTTTTACTAGATATATGATTCATGTTTTGAAATGTGTCTTCATCAAAATTTTTATTTGAATTTCTTATTTGTTTGTGTGAATATTGTTTTTTTTTGTTTTGCGAAACCTCTGTTATGTGGTGAATGATAATCAACGCTGTTTGATCCAGAATTAACATTTCTGTGTGTTTTTCCCATGTATGTTTATTTGTACAAATATTTATATTAATATTTATACAACAAATATTTAGCAATTCGTATAGTGAATAATATAAAATACTAATCTTAATATATAATGTCAAAAGTGCCTAAAATTGTATTTATAGTTCCTTATAGAAATAGACCACAGCACAAATATTTTTTTTCGAATTATTTAAAATCAATAATGAATGATTGTGAAGATTATGAAGTATATTTTTCACATCAATGTGATGCCAGAGCATTTAATAGAGGTGCTACAAAAAACATTGGATTTTTAGCAGTAAAGTCAAAATATCCAGACCATTATAAGAATATGACATTTGTATTTAATGACATAGATACGATACCATTTTCAAATATATTTAATTATGAAACAACACAAGGTGTAGTAAAACATTTTTATGGATTTAATTATGCTCTTGGAGGAATAGTATCTATAACAGGTGGTGATTTTGAACTAACAAATGGTTTTCCAAACTTCTGGGGATGGGGTATGGAAGACAACGTTTTACAGAAAAGATGCGAAAAAATAGGTCTTAAAATAGATAGAAGTCAGTTTTATCCAATAGGAAGTCCAAATATATTGCAATTATTTGATGGAGTTCAAAGAATAATAAACCGAAAAGATCCTTGGAGGGCGACAAATGATAATGGTATAGATGGTCTTAGAACAATACACAAGTTAATTTATAGCATAGACAATGAATCAAAAAATCCAATGGATAATATTCATGTTGTTGAAAATGTTGAAAATATGTTTGTTGTTAATATAGCGACATTTATGACAGGATTTAAATTTGAACATGACAATTATCATAAATATGATTTGAGAGAGCCACCAAGAAAAATAATACATCCAGACAAAATAAGAACTCAAAAAATAGACCATATTACAGATGATTGGACTAACATCCCATTTTATCCAACAGCAGAGAAAAAGAAAGAAATGGTTCAACAATATGGTGAAAAGGAAGCAAATGAAATAATTGATTATAGTTATGAGAATTCAAGTGATCCAACAAGAGAAATATTGCCAACAAAAAATGTCAATGAGTTGACTCGAATACAACAATATAATGAGGCAATGCGTCAAATGAATTCAAATAACCGAATTATTCCACCGAATATAAATAAATTTTCGCCAAGTTATTCGAAAATAATAGCGGCAAAACCACGAGCAACTGCGTCGGCAAATATTCGTCTAGGAGGTGTTTATTAAAAACGCATTTTTTTGTTATAAACGCGTTTATTGAAATGAATTTATTAAATAATAATATTTTTTTAAATATAAACATATAGATACAATATTTTTATATATATTTATAAGAAATGTCTACATCAAAAATAGAATGTATAAATGATATAACTAACATATTCTATATTAATTTACAACATAGAACTGATAGAAAAACGCATGTTGAACAACAATTGTCACTTATAGGTTTGAATGGACAACGATTCAATGCCATTAAAATGGACAATGGCGCAATTGGATGTAGTATGAGTCATTTGAAATTGCTTCAAGATGCTGTTAAGAATGAATTAGACCATATTTTGATTATAGAAGATGACATTGAATTTTTAGATTCGGAATTGTTTAAATCGCAATTAAATAAGTTTTTTGAAATTCATGGAAATGAATGGGATGTTGTAATGTTTGCTGGAAACAATGTGCCTCCATACAAACGCACAGATGACACATGTATACAAGTAAGCAATTGTTTAACTACAACTGGATATTTAGTAAATGGACATTATATTAAAATATTGGCGCAAAATGTAAAGATGGGATTAACGCATTTAATAAACAAACCAAGTGAACACACTAAATTTGCTATTGACAAATTTTGGTCTGTTCTTCAATCAAGTGGAAAATGGTTTTTAATAACTCCAATTTGTGTTGTCCAACGTGAAGACTATAGTGATATTGAGAAAAAACATACAAATTATAAAGGATTTATGCAAGATATAGATAAACGTGAAATGATTGAAACATGGAACAAATATAAGACATTACATAAAATAAATAAGTTGTAAAATAAATTAATTAAAATATATAAAATTATTGTTATATATTTTATTATATTATGGATAGAAATTCATTAACACTAACAACTGCATGGTATATTTTAAAATCAAAATTTCCTCCTGAAAAATACATTCCATGGATTGCTAATTTTTTATCTATTGTAAACAATTTTAATTTAGTTATTTATACCGATGTAGAATCATATAGATTAATTTGGTCACTTATAAATGTTAATAATAAACGTATTAAGGTGATAATAAAACAATTAAATGAATTTCATACATATAAATATAAAGATTCATGGATTAAAAACCACATGTTAAGTCGTCTTAATTTACATGAACATACTTCATGGGAATTAAATATGTTATGGAATGAAAAAGTGTTTCTTGTAAATGAAACAATTAATTTTAAGCATTTTAATACAGAATATTATGGTTGGTGTGATATAGGTTATTTTAGAAATAGGTTTTGTGATTTGAATACAATTCATTTATACAGTTGGCCAAATAATATAAAATTGGCTGAAAATAATGATAAAATTCATTATGGGTGCGTTCAACAAAATACAATTTCATATGCTAAATTGGCAAATGATGTAAAAACACATTATAAACATAATTTGGAAAGCCCTCCGACATATCAATATGACGAAAATTGTTTTGCTGGTGGATTTTTTTATGGACATGTAAGTAAAATAAATGGTTATGCTAAATTATTTGATGAAAAGTTGCAATATTATTTTTCAAAAGAATACATTATTAAAGATGACCAATCAATAATAATGGATATAATATTTACAAATGCTGAATTATTTCACATTCATATTGAAAACAACAAATTATATGAAAATTGGTTTATGTTTCAAAGATTGTTATGTTAGTTTGTTATTTTATTATTTTATTATTTTGTTAGTTTGTTTTTATTTTAAACCATGTTTCAGGAAACAAATCTTCTGTAGTTCCGTTTATATCAGGTCCAAACCATTTATCAGGGTAACATATTTTTGCGTTCTTATTTGTATTAAAATATGCTCCCCACCAACTAAAAGTGCTATTTGCTATTATATTGTGATTGCACAAACTCATAAGCAACATTTGTTCCCAGTCATGCAATGTTGGATCCGCGCGTTCGAATTTTATTGCCGGAAAAATATTTTGAAACCGTCTGATTTTCGGCAGAATTTCGTCGAAAATATCCTCTTCACAAAAATATAAAATAGTAATATCTTCATCTAAATGGTTAAAGCATATTTCGGTTATAGAATTTATATAATAATTGTCATCTAATAATATGTAAACATTTGACATATTTTTATAATCACCTAATCGGAAATGCATCGATATATAGACATTTTTATCGAAATCGTATTTCAATCTGTTGTATAATGTTTGTTTTTTTGATTCAATTTTCAACAATTTAAATATGAAATTGTTAATGTGATTGAAATATTTTGGACTTTGAAAGTAACCAACTAACAAAATGTTTTCATTTTTTAAATTATAAATAGGCAATTCTTCGTAATTATAACTTTTTTCATGTATTTTTGTTTTTGTTGGACAATCATATAAATAATTTGTTAGTTCTGATAAAAAAGTATCCCAATAAGTGTATCTTATAGTTTCACCATTTTTTCCATTTCCTAATTGATATGTTGTTGGAAAAACAAAAGACTGATTCGTTTTTATTGCGTAAGCAATTGTTGTACATATTTGAAACAATTGATTTCCTAATCCACCACATATTTTACAAGTTATCATTTTAATTAAATATATAAAATACTAATTTGTTTTTATATAGTTTTAGTTGATTTTAACATAAAATGTAATTAAATAATTTATTTAATGTATAACTTTCAAACGTACACAAATACAAATGAAATATTCTTATGTAATGATTTGTTAGTTAAACCTTGGTTTAGACCTTGCGAAAAATATATACTTCATTATAAAGATGAACAAATAGTTTCTAGACACATTGAATGTTTAATAAGTGGAAATTATATAATTTGTAAAGAATATCAAAAATTTGTTAATGATAAACAACCTGATTGGTATAAACCAAATGTCAAATATTATGAAAAAGGTGATTTAATTCATATTTATATACATGAATGTGAATTATTGTCATTTCTTAAAATAGATTAAAAATCTTCATTGAAATCAAACGCATTTCTTATAGTTGTTCTGTCAGCCAAAGCATATTCAGCAACTTTTCGTTCGAAAAAGTTTGTTTTTCCATCCATGCTAATTAATTCCATCCAATCAAATGGATTAATGACATTATATATTTTTTTGTATCCTAATTGAACACATAATCTGTCGGCAACATATTGAATATATTGTGTCATTAATTCACTGTTCATTCCAATAAGTTTACATGGCAAAGCTTCACAAATGAATTCAGTTTCAATTTCAACAGCTTCTTTTATGATTTCGTGTATTCTATGTTTGTCTAATTTTCTGATTAATTTAGAATATAATAATGCTGCAAATTCACAATGAAGTGCTTCATCTCTTGAAATAAGTTCATTGCTAAATGTTAATCCAGGCATCAATCCACGTTTCTTTAACCAAAATATGCTACAAAATGCTCCGCTAAAAAAGATGCCTTCAACGCAAGCAAATGCAACTAATCTAGCAGCGAAACTAGAACGATGATCATGTATCCATTTTTGTGCCCAATCAGATTTCTTTTTGATACAAGGAAAGTTTGAAATGGCATTAAATAACTTATGTTTTTCATCAGGATTTTTGATATATGTTTCAATTAAGTTGCTATATGTAATGCTATGTATATTTTCCATGGCAATTTGAAATCCATAAAATGCGCGTGCTTCAGCAAGTTGAACATCTCCCATAAACCGTTGTGCTAGATTTTCCATAACAATTCCATCAGATGCAGCAAAAAATGCCAATATTAATGAAATAAAATGTCTTTCATCGTCATTCAATTGTTCCCAAAATTGCGCATCCTTTGACAAATCAACCTCTTCCGCAACCCAAAAAGATGCTTCTGCTTTTTTATACATATCCCAAATATCAGTGTGTTTAATTGGGAACATAACAAACCTATTATCATCAGGTGTAAGCAACGGTTCTTGAACAATCTTTGACATCCTAAATTATATATTATATAGATTTTATATTTCTTTAATATAATATTTAACAATTGTTCATTTTTTTATAATATTTTTATAAACTAGATTAAGGATGAAGATAACAATTGCTGAGAGAGATTTAAGTTTAGTTCAAATACAAGAAGAAATAAAACGAAAGAAAATGCTTCTTATACAAAAGAAAAAAAATCTTGAAAAAAAACGCAATATTAACAACTTTTTATCAGAAGTAGAATCAGACTATAACAGATATTATTCACATATTTTGAAAGAAAAGCAAAGCCAACATAATGCGCTTTTGTTGCTTAAGGAATATATGGATGATTTAATTGTTACAGACAATTTAGTCGATGAACAATTAAAAATGGCAAAATACGAACAAAAAGATATTATGAATGAAATTGAAAAAGTTAAAAGAGAACTCGATGAAATAGTTGAATAACCGTAATATTTAACCGAATTCAAATATAATATTATATTATTATATAAATGAGTTCTCCATTAGATCAGGCTCTTGCCGAACTTGGAAATACTATTGACGGAATAACTGGAAAAGTAGATGAAAATAAAAAACGCGTACAAGAATACAAAGCAAAAGTTATTCTCAAACTTCAAGAAATTTCACAACAAATTGAAAATTTAAAAAACAATAATGCACTTAATTCAATTCCGGATTTGAAAAAGAGATTGGCTACATCTCAACAAGAACTCCAAACTAAAACAGACGAACTAGAAACAACTAAGAGTGAATTAAGTAAAGCAAATGATACATTAAAACAACTTCAAGATGAAACCGCAAGATTAAATCAAGACATTGCTCAAAAAACTGATGAAATCAAAAAATTAACCGATTCTAACGCACAAAAAGATGGTCAGTTAGCACAAGCAAAGGCTGACTTAGATGATTTGACAGCTCAAAAAAATCAATTGCAACAACAATTAGACCAATCTAATACACAGATTTCTAGTTTAGTAAGTAGAATTGCAACTATTAACGGTGCGTTAGTAAAACAAATTGGTTTCATTGATAGCATTGCTGCTGAATTAGGAGATTTAGACAGCAATTCTGACGCAGTGTCTAATCAATTCAAAGCAGTTAGTGATAACATTATGACAGTAGTTAATATATTAAATGGTTCTACTCCTGGCCCTAATCCTCCACCACCTCCTCCACCTCCACAACAAGGGAATGTGAAAATAAAAACCACTCCCAGTCAGCCTAGTTCTCAAGGAGTTAATATTCTGTACGGAGAATTAATTAAATCTACTCCTGAAAAATTAAATAGATTTTATGATAAACTTTCATCAAGTGGTAAATCTAACATTGCACAAACAATTAAAGCTAACATTGATGCTGCAAAGTCAGGTGACATGAATGCTGAAAGAATTGTTAAAGAACAATTAGCTATGTCTGGACAAGGACAAGCAGTAAGAATAATGGGGGGTTATAAACGCAGACGCACAAACAAACGACGCACACATAGAAGACGCACACACAGAAGACGCAGAAAGACATATAAAGGAGGTTATACATACAGTCCTAGTTTAAGCAAAGAACACAAAGAGGTTGATAAGAAAAGCACTATTGTAAGTGACAATGTTTCACACAAAATAAGATCTAAACAAAAAACAAAGAAAAGATTTTAATAAACTGACAAATCACTTAACATACCTCTTAATGTTGGAAATCGATTAACGTTTTTTCCATTAATTTGCATTTTATATATATTTGTTGGTTTCATTCTTTCTTTTAACATTTTTTTTCTTTCTTCTATTATTTTTTTCCATTTTCGTTGAATTATCCTCAACCAAAATGTTTTTTTTATAGCAATTGTTTCATGCGTTGGTAAAACAATTGCTTCAATTATATCTGGTATAATAGCATATTTTATTTCAACCATTCGTCTAAGTATATTATAATAATTTCTTATCACGGGATGTGGTTCATCTTGATTAGAAATTCTTAATATTGTCTTAAAATTTCTACGTAAATGTTTTATTACATCTTCTATTCTGTTTAATAAATGATATATTTCAAATGTCGGATCATTATCAAATCTGTCTTCATATTCAAAGTCAACTTCATCCATTATTTCTTCAACAGTATCATAAGAATTAAAGTTAGAATATGCTATTCCTGTAAATGGGTCAAATCTATCAACTACCATATAATGTCCATCAATGTCTGGACAACTATTACTATCTTTTCCATGTATCATAAGACAATGAAATTCGCATAAAGCTAGACAATATTTTTTTTTATTATTTATTCTAACATCGTTTGGCATTTTTAATTATCTTGAATGAATAAATATAATTTTTAACTCAATTTTTTTTAATTTGATATATTATATAAATATGAGTTTTAGTTCAGAAGCGTCTAAATTATTAACTAACAAATATTTTTTATATTTTGTTGTATTTTTGTCGGCAACAAACGTGTTAGGATATTTAGTTATGAATAAATTACATGCAATTGCTTTTTTTGCTCTTGTTAGTTTCTTAACATATCAATTTAGTAAAAACATGACAGTTGTTTTGTTAGTATCTTTGATTGCTACAAACTTTTTAATATCAAATCGACGAATGATGGAAGGTTTAGAGAATGCGGAAGATTCAACCGCATTAGAAAAGGTGAAAGATACTGACCCTGAAATAGCATCAGCTGTTCCTGCTGTAAAAAAAGCAAAAAATAATGATGAAGTAAAATCAACATTAAAAACAAAGAAAACTGAAATTGAACTAGAAGAAGATGATAATAAAATAATAGATATTAACAATTCAGATTTGAATACCAAAACAGAAGAAATAGGTGAGCCAGAAGGAGTTGGTGAAAAGATAACTAACAAAAAGACAAAAACAAATGAAAATTTTGGTCCTAGGTTAGATTATGCGGCAACAATTGAACAATCTTATCAGAATTTAGATGATTTGCTTGGAACAGATTCTATTAAACAACTAACAACTGATACTCAAAAACTTATGGCTCAACAACAAAACTTATTTAATACTATGAACCAAATGGTTCCTGTTTTAGAAGGTGCACAAAATATGTTGAAAGGTTTTAATGTAAATGGTTTGGCAGATTCATTAAAGAAAATTGGAGGAGTTTCAGGCGCGCCTATTGTTGGAAAATAAGTTTTTTAATTTATATTAAATAACATAATATAATATATCTCACATTATAGTATATTATGAAAAAATGTCCACCAGGAGTAATTTGCGTTGAAAATGTATCTTTATGTTTATTATTTATTATTTTGTTAGTTTTAGGATTCATTGTTTACTCAAATGTGAAACAAACTGACATCAAACAAACTGATATCAATGTTGATGTAGAAACAACTAACAAATCAGGAATTCCAGGGTTTTTTGGAATAAGTTGGCCTTATAATAACTTACAAAATGATGTATTATTAAATCCATATTCAGCACCATATAGAGATGAAAGATACATGACATTTTCACCTTTAACAAATTCAGTTCCAATAAATGTACAAACTAACATTGGAGCCACACCAGTTGACACAGCATATAGACAAATGGGAATAATGACACCATTAAATGGTTCCAGCAAAGACAACATATTGCCATTAATGGGAAGACCATTGTTTACAAATAGAGACAAATGGCAATATTATACCATTTCAAATCAACACAACAATGTTAAATTGCCAATATCTTTTAAAGGAAAAAGTGCTTTAAATGATTATGGAGTAGACCAAATATTTGCTGGCGATACAGTGTATGTTGAAGGTTATAATGACGCATTTAAAGTAACTATTTATGAAAACGACACAATTAGATATCTTCCTTTTGTTTAAGAAGTGTGCATAAAATTGTCTCCATAAAAAAAGTAATGATGATTTGGATTAGGTTCAATTTCATAACTAACAGGCATAAATAATGGCGGATTAATAACTGTTGTTTTGTCAACAATTTTAATATTTGTAACTTGATATTTTTTATATTTACTTTCAAAAAACATAGCTATTTCATGTCCTATATGTTTTTCTAAATCTATGTCTAAATTTAAATCTTCAATAGTGTATATTTTGTTATTCCAATTGTTGTCTTTTGTATAAAGGGTTGAAACTTTGTCAGTTATTTTTATTTCATTATTTTCATCAAATTTATCATAATCTACTATTACTGCTAAAAATAATGGTGGACCTTTATAATTTTCATAAACGTTCTCCATGTAATTACAATAAAATTTGTATTTATATTGTAATTATATTAAATTAATTTGAGTTACGCATTGTTTTACTGAAATCGTAAGGAGGTAGCAATACGAAACATTCGTGACCAAATTCGTTATCTTTGTCAGCCATATGATAACAAATATTTTCCGGTGTTTTACATTCAGAACATAAATTATATACCTTTGCTTTATTATCATATCGTTTATCGTCTGTTGGGATACGTTCATTTAATTCATAATTTTCTAAACATTTTTTACAAAAGTAAATGTCATTTTGAGAAAGAAGTTTTTCACAATTGTCGCAACCATACATTCCTACGTTAAAATCCATTATAACACGAGTTTTAACATAATCAATAAATTCATCAACACTTTTTAGATATTCATTTTCATCAAATTCGCATTTTGAAGAATCTCTCCAATGAAATGTATAATTTAAGTCAGTTTTTAATTTGACGCCATCTTCTTTTTCCCATAAGTCACTTCTTAGACCAAGATGTGCATACCAACCAAATGTGCAAGAGTCATCTGAAAGTTCGATGTTAAATTTCTTATTTTTTGAAAAGCGTCTTTTCTTTGCGTAAAAACGCGTTTTTAATGCGTTTATAGATTTTAAACACGTTTCTTTGCTGTCAAAGCAAATCCATGTTCTATAATGAACAGAATTTGCAGTAAATAAATAAACCCCAGTGTATTTATAAAAGTTAAATGTTGTATATTTGTCTTCACCAATTAACACTTTATAAGAAGATATTAACGTATATTTATCAGGAGGTTCCATGATAAACATTATAAAATAGTCTTTATATAATGTTTGTAAAATTATTAAATTTTTTTGATAGTTTGTCTATTCAAGTTGAATTGTTTTTTATTTCTTATGGTGTTAGTTTGTTGTGAATTTTTTTTTGTTTTTTTAATACGTTTTCTAGTTTGTTTATTAGTAGATTGGATAATATTTTGTAGTCTTTTTTTGGTTAAATTCATATTTTACATTTAGAAAAGATGTTATTGAAAGAATGAAAAATAAAATGTCTTCGAAAAATGAAACAACTAACAAAATTAATTACAATGTTAAAAAAATAAAAATTCCTTAATATATAATAAATGAGTTGTCCTAATGCTACAGCACCAATTGATATAAGCATTTCAAAAATAAAGGGTAAATGTGATTTAAAATGCGCATATAGTTTTCGTTATAGTAACAGTTCATGTGTAGCAACTAATAGAGGAAATTATGTATCTATTGCATATGACAAATCGTCTACATCTCCAGTAGTATATAATTCAACCGGTTTTGATGTTCAAGAAATAAGATTATACACTCCATCTTTGCATTCATATTCTGGAACAAAAACAGATGCTGAATTAATTATAATACATTCTTCTCCAAGTGGTTCTAATCCGTTGTTAGTTTGTATACCAATAAGAAGCAATAATAGTACAAGTGTTAGTTCATTGTTGTTTCAAAAGATAATAGATACAATGATTTCAAGCGCTCCTTCAAATGGCGAAACAACTACTGTGAATGTTTCTAGATTTAATTTGTCAACAATTGTGCCAAAAAAACCGTTTTTTTCGTATTCAGCAACTGAGCCTTATCAACCATGTTCAGCATCAGTTGATTATATAGTTTATTCTTCAAATGAAGTGTCATTAGATATAAGTGCTGACACATTAAGTAAATTGAAAAAAATAATAAAAAGTAATCCTTATGATGTAAAGAAAGGTCAAAATTTGTTTTATAATGAAAAAGGTCCAGGAAAGGGAAATTCGGTTGGAGATGATATTTACATAGATTGTCAACCGGTGAACTCATCAAAAGAAACAGTTGATGTAATAACTGATTTGGGAACTAATGTAAATTACAATAAATCTATTAAAGAATTGCTTAACAATAACATTGTTAAAATGCTTTTAGGTTCTTTTTTATTTATAATTATTTTATTTTTAGTAAAATATGGATTAAATATGATTAAACCTGGAAAAGGATATAATTTGTTTGACAATTCAGTCAAGACGAGATAAATGCGTTTAATAAGTTATTTAATAAAATAATTTATTTAATGTATACATAAAGTATGAGTAGAATTAAAGAATTTCTTGTTTCAGGACATTCAAGTGAAGCAGAACAAACATTTACAGTTCCTAGCAATTTTACTATTGTATTCTATGCTGGTGAAGGTCAAACTTGCAATTTAGCATATAATCAAGAAAGTTTAAATCAAGCAATAAATTTTATTCGAAATGGGAATTATGATACATTTACAGAAGGTTCAGAATGTCTTAATTATGAAATAGAAATTGGAAAAGAACCATTTCAAGGAGTTTCTGAAATTAACAACAATGGCTTTTCATTTTCAATGCCATTAAACAATTCATTGTCAAATATATGTAAAGAAATTAAAAAAAAATACGGTCCAACTGCAAAGTACATATTGTATTGTTTCTTTTGTCGTGGGTCTAGAAAAGAATTTGAAGGAATGGATTTTGGTGATTTTGAAGGAATGGATTTTGGAAATTTTGAAGATTTTAATTCAGACGAAGATCTGTTTAATGAAAGTGGTCCCGCTAAACGTAGACGCACTGAAGGTGGACGCACTAAACACGGACACACTAAACGAAGACGCACTAAACGAAGACGCACTAAACACGGACGCACTAAACACGGACGCACTAAACACGGACGCACTAAACACGGACGCACTCGGAGATTTAAGAAAGCGGTGTAGCATCATGAGTGTCTTCTAAAACTGGTCTGTAAGGAGCCTTTACATAAGTTGTGTTGAATTTTTGGGATGCCATATTTTTAACAACTTCTTGTTCTAATGTATAAGGAAATTGATTTGTCGCTGTAAATGGAGTCCATTTTTTTTGTTCGGTTGGATAATATTCTTCTAAACCTGCCATTCCAGTTCTAACTGACGCACCTTTAATTAGTTGATAAGCAACTAACAAAGACAATACTCCTAAAATTGGATTTGAATATGCAAACATCATCAAGGCAATTACAACAACAACAATTTTTCCAACGGGGCTATCAATCATGAAAGACAAACTTTCAGGAAGTCTATAACCTAACACTAAATAAATTACAAACAATACAGACAAAACTAATTGAGGCATATGCTTCTTTTCCAATAAAGAATTCAAATATTCCATTGTTATATATTATATATTTAAAAAAACAAATACTCTTTTTGTAACTAGACAAATTATTATTCTTTAAACAATTTAAATAGTTTTTCTTAATATTGTTAGTTATGAACAAAAAACACACAGAATATTCATGGCCACAAAATATTAACTCATCATTAGGAAACAAAGGTTATACCATTCTTAAATCTGAACTAACAATTAAACAATTGTTAGACCTTAAAGAATTGCTTACAATCAATCCTCGAATAATTGGTGCTCCTGTTCAAATAAACAAATCATTCCCTGTTTACAGAGAATCCGATAAAAAAATATATGTACCAAGATATTTTGGTGAAAAATTATTCGGACCACCAAAAAGCATTAAAATAAGTGAAGGAACACCTATAAATTTAGTTTTTAACGGAGAATTAAGACCACATCAAAAACCAGCAGTAGAAGCATATTTGAAGCAAGTTGAAGGCGGAGGTTGCGGATTACTTGAAATGTATTGTGGTGCTGGAAAAACAGACAGCACCTTAAAAATGATTAGCGACATCAACTTGAAAACAATGATTGTTGTAAATAAAGATTTTTTAATGAATCAATGGATTGAACGCATCAATCAGTATTATCCAACAGCAAGAATAGGAAAAATACAAGGACAAGTGATTGACATTGATGATAAAGACATTGTCATTGTAATGTTACAGAGTTTGTCATCTAAAGATTATCCATCAACATTGTTTGAAAGTTTTGGATTTGCTATTTTTGATGAAGTTCATCATATATCGGCAGAAACATTTTCAAGGTCGTTGTTTAAGGTTGTTACTAAATACATGCTTGGGTTAAGCGCTACAATGGAACGCACGGACGGAACAACTCCGGTCATTAAAATGTTTTTAGGAGAAGTGGCATATAAATTAGAAAGAAGCAAAGATGACAATTTAGTTGTTAGAGGAATAACATATCAAACAAATGATGAAGAATACAATCATTTAGAGTTAGATTTTAGAGGAAAAACAGCATCAGCAAAAATGCTCAGCAAAATAAGTAATTATAATAGACGTTCTGAATTTATTATTCGAGTGTTAAAAGACATGATTGCTGAAAATCCAAGACAACAAATAATGTTGATTGCGTCATATAAAAACATATTAGAATATATGTTTAATGCAATTCAACATCATAATATTTGCACAGTTGGTTATTATGTTGGAGGAATGAAACAAAAATCATTGAAAGAAAGCGAATCAAAACAAGTTGTATTGGCTACTTATGCTATGGCTGCCGAAGGATTAGATATAAAATCATTGTCTACATTATTTATGATTACTCCAATGACTAACATTGAACAATCGGTTGGGAGAATATTAAGACAAAAACATGACTTTGAACCAGTTGTGGTTGATATCATTGATACACATGACAACTTTCAAAGACAGTGGGCAAAAAGAAGAAGATTTTATAAAAATCAAAATTATAAAATTATCCAAACAACCAGTAGTCAATATACACCAGATGTTTCTAAATGGAGAGTTACATGGGAACCGGTTGGAATAAATAAAAATATGGTTAGTTCAGACGAAGATGATTCCGATGATGAAGAGAAAAGTGATTCTAAAGGCGTTTGTTTATTGCCAATAAAAAAGAAATAATATAAATAATATTTATGTATGTTAATTTACAACATTTGTTAGTTAGCGGTGCTATTTTGTTAGTTACAGACTTTGTTTATTTGTCTTCTATACAAACTTATTTCTCAAATGTTATAAATAAAATTCAAGGGTCTCCATTAAAAATAGATTTAGTTGGATCATTTGTTTGCTATGTATTGTTAATATTTGGACTTAATTATTTTATATTATCATCAAGAAGAAGCGCATTCGACGCATTTTTGTTAGGATTAATTATATATGGTGTGTTTGAAACAACTAACAAATCTTTGTTTTCTAAATGGGATTGGAAGACTGTTTTTATTGATACTTTATGGGGAGGAATATTGTTTGTCATAACAACTTATTTGTTTTATAAAATAAACTAATTAGTGTTAAATCAATTTAAATATAAACAACTAACAAATAATATGAATTTGTCTAACGTACATACGTTTGAGAAAAATAAGGCATATTTTAAGGAATTATTAGTTATTGATGAATGCCAAGGAAATTTCGAAAGATATTTTATTGCTCTTGTAGGTCACCCTGATAATGTATATACATTTGTTCTTAAAGATATTAAAACTCAAGAAATTTTTAAGATTGAAACACGTGAAAAGAACGTATTTGAATGGAAAATTAGAGAAGGTTGTAATGGGTCACAAGGAGGAAGAAAATATAAAAGTGAATCAATTGACTTTTACGTGGTTGGCATTTTGGCAGGTACAAGAAGTAAATACGTTTTGTTAGAATCGTCTAATTCACAAGTGATTAAAGGATTTTTCAAAGATGAAATGAAAGAATTTCAATTTATTGATATAAATGTAACAAATAAATGTAATATTGACGCAATTTCAAGGCATTTAAATAATTTTAACAATGATGAAAAATCAATTAAACACGACTCATCATCTGGATGGTTTACTGGACATTATTTACGAAATATAAGAGGCGAAAGTTTGAATAATACATGCATCGCAAATGAATTGAAGGAAAGAAGTTATAAATACATGTCAAACGATACAAGTTATTGTCCTGATAGTGAATCAGAAGAATCAGACGAAAATTGTTAAACTAACAATTGTTAAATCAATTTAAATATAAACAACTAAAAAATAATATGAATTTGTCTAACGTACATACGTTTGAGAAAAATAAGGCATATTTTAAGGAATTGCCAGTTATTCATGAATGCCAAGGAAATATTGAAGATTATTTTGTTGCATTGATAGGTCATTGGGGAAATGAATATACATTTGTTGTTGAAGATGATGAAACTAAAGAAATATTTAATATTAAAATTAATGATAATAAAGTATTTGATTGGAGAATTAGAGAAGGATGTAATGGTTTACAAAGAGAAACAAAGGTAGAAATTAATCACGTTAAATTTGTAGCAATTGGAATTTTATTAGAAACAAATGAACAGGTTGCTTTAGAATCGAAAACAAATGATTTAAAAATAATTGAATGTGCTTTTATAAATAAAAAAAAAGAATTTAATGTTATTAATGTTATTGTAAAAAATTATGTTGATATAAACAACATTTATTCTTATTTTAATTCGTTTAATTATGATTTAGAAATAAATCAAATATTCACTAGACATTACTTTAATACGTTTAGAGATGAAAGGTTTAAATATTCAACCCTTTTTAATAAATTAAAGTATGGTTATCCTAGTAAAATAAATTATATTTCTGATTATGAACCAGACGATTTAGAATCAGACTCCGAAGAAGAACATTATTAAGAATAAGCTCCTCCTTGTAAAAATCCCATTCTTTCCTTTAATTTATCTGAACGACCTTCATATACATGTTTAGGCATTTGATAGTCCATAATAGTTTTATGTTTATGTCCTACTATTCTACGAGCAAATGTAATTTGCAATGTTTCTCTTGAAACACTTGATTTATTTTCACATCCTCTATGCCATACATTTGAATTAATTAGAACAGCAGTTCCGGCTTTACCACACATAGGAATTCCTTTTCTATCTGCTTCACTTGGGTTTACTGGTCTTCCGAATCTATGTGACCCTGGAACAACATATGTAGGTCCGTTGTCAGGAGTATCACAATCAGACAACCATATCATATATGTACAAACTAACACTGGTAAACGAATGTTTGGAGGAAGTGAGTAATTATTAGGAACAATAATTTGTTGAAGAGGGTCATCAACATGCCATGAAGGTGCTTGACCTCGTCCACCAGGAGGAACAATAAATGCGTTGTTATGAATTACATGTGCTGTTAAAGAATTACTGCCTTCTCTATTTCCAGGAACATCACCAATAACATACTGAGCAAAATCGGTTAATTTGCTATCCTCAATAACATCAACTGTTGCACTTGAATGTTCAAAAAAACATTTATATACATCATGTCTATTTGATTTTTCATCCTTTTTCTTATTTTTGGCTGGTTTAGAACTTTGGCAAGCATTATGAACATTATATAAATCATCTTTTAAGTTTTGTAATGTTTCAGGTGACAATGCGTTGTCTAAAATGACGTATCCATTTATATAAAAAAAATCAGCCATTTTAGTAAAATTATCTGTTTGCAAATTAAATCGTTCAGTTGCCATTTATTAGAATGCTTTGTTATAATTTCTTTATATTGTTTATTTTTTAATTAACAATATAAATATAAAAGTTAGACTATATTGTATAATACAATGGTATATTTAGGAATTTATGATATAAAATCAGACGAATACATTGTTAATCTTGAAATAAGATGTGATTTACCAGAAATGGTTTATAGAGGCAATCATAATACTGATTGGGCTATGGCAATCAGCAGTAGTAAATTTATAAGTCATTCTGACTTTTATGATTTAGCAACCAGTGATATAAAATATATTGAAGATGAATATGATGAATATGACAAAGACGACGAATTTATTAAATTAAAAGAATTTATTAACAATGTCCAAACAAAATTTAATGACGAAACTAACTTCAGAATTTATTTGCTGAATTAAATAAAAAAGACAAACAATTAATATTATTAAAATGTCTTTAAATACTTTTTTCAATAAATATATTATTTTAAATTCACCATTCGCAACATCGACTTTCTTTATAAATTCTTACTAAACTATCCAAATTTGGACACAAATAATTCAAATCCTTTTTATATCTTTTTTCATAAGATGATTTCACCCATGAACCATTTTCAAAAATCATTTTTTTATATCTATTTTTAATGATAACATTTTTTAATTCTTCCTTATATTTCAAATCTATTGTTTCTTCATCATCATCTGAATCAATTGTTATTAATTCAGGTAAATGTATAACATCTGCCTTCATATTTGTTGTTGTCTTTGACAATCTTTTATTCTTGTCTACATATTCTATAACTAACAACTTCTCATTATAGAAACAATATTGTTTATCTTGAAGTGAATTCATATTTTAATTTATTAACAGAAATTATTTGTTAATAAAATGCTTTCAATTTTTTAAAACCAACCTCTACTGGCAAATCCAGAACCAGCACCAATATTTCCATGAGAATTCAATGTGTTGTGATTTAAATTATCTACATCACCAGCAACTTTTTGATATGGCGGAGGATTTGCTAATGCGCTATTACTTGAATTTAATGGACCTCCAACAGAATATGTATTGCTTACACTTCCATTATTGTTTAAGTACTGACTATGTCCTCCTGGATAAGAAGGGGCTGTTGCTGGTGGTTGATATGCACCTCCATACATTCGTCTGTGACGTCTTGTTTTGTGGTGACGTTTTGTTTTACGACGATGTCTCTTAGACATTCTGCCTCGGCGTCTTGATTTTGACATATTATATTTTGTTGATATTTTATTTTTTCGTTTTCTTTTTCCACCACGACCTGGATAAATTCCCATTGCACTTTGAACATTTGAAGCAGTCGGAGGCAATGTATGAGGTCCATTTGGAATAACTGTATTAGAAAACGGAATTCCAGATGTATGCGAATTATCAATGTTAGTTAACTTACCATCAACATTGTTAAATGGTGAATGGGCATTTGATATAGGATATGGAGACAACATTATACTATTAGTATATATTATTTTTTATGAATTTGTATCCATTTTTGATTTAGTACGCACATTTGAATCATGAATAATTTTTACTACATCTAATTCAATTACTTTTGAATTTTCATTTGCTAAACAATTTGGTTGCCACTTTTTAAACTTATAATTGTAATCACAAACCATATTAAATGAACGATCCAAATAGACAAATTTGTCTTCTCTGTCATCCTCAAATTCTTCTTCATCATCACTTTCTTCTAACGCATCTAAATTATCATTTTCTTTTATTTTTCTAAACAATTTATTCATCATTACACTTAAATTATAACTTGATATAAACGCAACGTCATAATATTGTTCTTTTCCTTTGTTTGATACAAACAAATTGTAAATATCTGGTTCTATATCAGCAGTAATTTTAAATATACATTTTGGAATACTTTTACTTTTGATGTATTTCATAGCATATATTTTCTTTGATTTGAAGCATCTAAACTTTATTTCTTTCACTTTGTAAGGCAATGAATAAATATCAACTAACAAATTGTCATAATTGTTTCTAATTAAAGGAAGTCCAAATATCATGTATTTTTTTGAAGTTGCAATTTGAGACATTTCAGATGACAACATTTTTTTCATTATTTTCAACTTCTCAAGATAATGTTCATTTCCAACGTAGTTTCCTTTATAATAGTAAATATCTTCTATTGTAAAACAATTTACATTTACATTACTTATTAAATATTCAAATACTATTCCACTTATAATTGTTCCATAAGCTAATTTATTGTTAAATGATGTTGATACTATTTTTACACTTGAAATGTTCTTGTCTGAATCAATTTCCATTAAAAAACACACATCATCTGCGTTAAATGATGTAAACCATGCTATACATTTTTTTCCTTCTGGAATTGCTAAATATAAATCAACGTCAAGAACTTTTTTATGAGTTATTATTTCATAAGAAAGTTCAAACTTTGGAAAATCTTCTAATACAATATTTATTTCTTCTTCTGTCAACATTTGTTTATTAATTATTTTTATTTTTTATCTTTAAATAGTTTTAATATAAATTGATTAAAATTCAGAATAATTTCCTATATTGTCTGGCAAAATGCTTTCTACTTCGGTTGTATCTTTATTTAATTGTCTTTTTAAAAAAGATTTTAATTCATCTTTCATATTGTTGTTAGTTTGGTCTTCTGATGGAAGTAAATCAATTTCGGTGTAAGAATGTGAATGATGTGAGTTTGAAATTGTATCATAAATGTTTTGATATTTTTGTGTAGGTGAATTTACTAAATCTTTTATTTTTGGAACTGTTAGTGTTGATTTAAAAAAAACTAACAAATTATGAACAATAAATATAAAAATAATAGAAACTATTGATACTTTTATAATTAATCCTAACATAGTATACTTAAATATTAGTTATACGCAATAAAAACATATTGTATTTGAAAAAATAAAAAATTGAATAAACAATTAAATAAACTATTTAAAAATATAACATTCTTTATAAATAATGGTATCTCCAAGAACAGTCATAATTATTGATAAAAATGGGTCGTTAAAAACATTAAAAATCAAAGACTACAATGTTGACGAATTATATAAAAAATGCGGATTCAAAAAATCAGAAGGATTTTCATTGCAGTCAAATTGGCAAGTTAAATTAGACAAGCGTTATTATGTTGAACTTTTTGCGAAAAATGAAGGAAAAGCAGGAATGGAAAATAAATATGAATTTCCTCCACCAGTTGATACTGACTTGTTTTTCGGTTCATGTGCTATTGTTGCTAGTGAAATTACAGCATTTTCAAACAATAAACCAATTGACTTAACAATTGAATTGTGGAACAAAATGTATGAAAAATTATATGGAGGATTTGAAGATATAACAACTACCGCCAAGGATGATGAAGATGAAGAAGATGAATTAGATAATGTTTCTGATAATTTAAAGACAAAACACGGAGGTTATTTAAAAGATGGATTTGTTGTTGATGACTCAAATAGTAGTTCAGAAAATGGAGAAGATGAATTAGAAGAAATTCATTCAGAACTTTCAGAAGAGTCATACATTGAATAAATTAATTGTTAAATAAGCTTAAAGACTTTTTAACAAACAAAACTATAGCATGATTAACAGTTCTGACAATAATTTAAAGAAAATAATTCTAAAAACAAGCGTTCAAGTTTCTGGACTTACATTTTTATGGGGTCTGGCTATGACTGAACAAGATTCTAGTTCAAGAATTTTTTATCGAAATATTGCCTATATTACTAGTCTTGGTGTTTTTTTATCACATGTTGTTAGTTTATATATTTTAGAAAACAATGAATAAAAAATTGATTTCAATTTAAATATAATTTACGATAATAGATTATATTTAGAAATGAGTACTCGCATAATTAAAAATCCAACGGAATTCAGACAAAATATTAAATCAAAATTGGAACCTTTCTTCAATGATGAAAAATCAGCAATTAATTTAGAAAAAGGAATTCATAATTGGGCAATCAAAGAAGCAAACAATAAAAAAGTAATTAAAAAATGGGACAACCATTTCTTTGTACAAATTTATTTAGACCACCTGAGAAGTATATATTTTAATTTACAAAATACAAAACTTGCTGATTTAGTAAATTCAGGAGACATAAAATCACAAGACATTGCTTTTATGACTCATCAAGAAATGTGTCCTGAAAAATGGGAAAAATTAATTAAAGCAAAAAGCATAAGAGATAAGAATAAATTTGAACAACAATTGGAAGCTATGACTGACAGATTTGTTTGTAGAAAATGCCATTCAAGAAATTGCAGTTATTATCAAATGCAAACAAGGTCAGCCGACGAAGCAATGACACTTTTTATAAATTGTTTAGATTGTGGTGCTAGAATGAAGAAGTAATTAAGTTATGCATTCTACTCTAATTCCTTTATCATTGTAAATCCATATTTCATAATCATAACCTAAATCCTTTCCATATTTTTGTTTTAATTGAATATTTCCGTCGTGAAGTTTAGATGTCCATGTTGATTTTACTTCAATGCATTTATTTTGTGAAGGAATGTAAATGTCAACAAAGTGTCTTCTTTTTACGTTATTTTTATCATAATACCATATTGTTGGAACATTTTTGCAACCAGTAACTATTTCTATTTCACAAATTCCTTGTTCAATTAAAAAATCTAAAGCGAAATTTTCATAACCTTGTATTGTTATTGTCTTTCCAGAAGGAAATACATATTCTTTGCTTTTGTACATATTTTTTGTAGATTTTTCCATAATTTCTGAACATTGACATACATATTCAACTCCATATCTTTCAAGATTAGTTTTTTTTATTTTTTCTTTAATGTCAGTTCTATGAAGATTATGTTCTACGCCATATCTGTTTATCATAGTTGATTTAATTTTATCTCTAACATTTCTGTTTTGTAGTCCATATTCTTTTCCATATTTTTTTAAATTAGTTTCTTTGATTTTCTGTTTAATTTTATCATTTTGCAGAGCATGTTCTACACCATGTCTTTCTAATGTTGTAGATTTCATTTTTTCTTTAAATATTTCTAATTGAGCAGCGTGTTCTACTCCATATCTTTCAAAATTAGTTTTTTTTTATTTTTTCTGTTTTTATTTTTTTGCTACATATTTCACACCCAAAATTTTTATTTTTATATAATTTATCAAAACTTTTATTAAATGTGTTTTCACACAAAATGCAATTTCCAATTATTCGAGAGTCTCTAGTCAAATATTCAGATGAATAATCTTTTGACAATGTCGCATTAAATTCGTTAAACATAGATTGCAATAAATCGAACGTAAATTTTCTTTTTCCAGTCATTATAATTTTTAATTTATATTTTTATATTGTTTATATAATTTATTTTGTAAATAATTTTGATTTAAAAACACAATCAAGAAAATAAATTATGTCATTTCTTCCAAAAATAGTGTCATCATAAGCCATTAAAAATCGTGGTGTTTCATAACTAGATTTTTTTCTTACTAATTCAAAAGCATGTGAATCTATGCTGCGATAAACCATATTAAAAGTTGAATGTTCATTTGGACTGTCATTATACTTAATATGGTTTGTTAATTCATTGCTATAGTATGATTCATTTTTATGTTTATTATTTATTGAGTTTGATTTATTACAAAGTTTAAGAAATAGACGAATGTTGTTTATTTTCACAGCTAATTGTGTAACACAATCTGATTCATGACAAAAACAATAATTATCACTGAATTTAATTTCTTTTTTTAAATGTTCATCTTTAATGTTACATATTGTGAAATCATCAAACAAAATAACTATGTCGTCGTCGTCACTAAACAAACCTTCATCTCCAAAAAAACGTGATATTGAATTGTAAAGGCATTGCTTATTCATATTTCTTATAATTGAAATTTCAGCAAACTTAATAGTCATTTATACATTAAATTTAATATATTTTTAAGCGTTTTATATGAAATATATAATAAAAAAACACAACAACACTATTGATAAAATTCCTGAAAATGTTGTTAGTTTTCTGAAAATTCCGTTTTTTGATTTAGCATAATTGTATCTAGTTTCATATTTATGTCCAAAATCAAGTTTCATAATGTCTTTGATTACTTCATCTGGAAACTGTTTATGTACTTTGCGTAAAAATAGTGAATACTTATTGTCTTTAAGTAGTTTTTTAATAACATTTATATTTTCTTCATTGGCTTCTTTGAATAAATGTGGGCTTGTAGGAGAAGACATTCGTATCCAATCAGATATTGTAGCTGTTTCATTTATTAATCTAGGAGAGTTGTTAGTTAGTTCTCCAAATGTTTGCAACACAATAGCAAATATACTTTCATTTGCAAGTCCAGCATCATTTATTTGTTTATAAATTTTGGTTTTTAATGTTAAAAATAAAATGCATTTCTGAACATGGTCTCTACATAATGTAAACCATGGGTCATTTGCTAACCAATATTCTGGGGCTAACAATCTTAAATTAGCTCTTCTGTGTAACTTGATGTCCCAATAAGCTGGTTTACATTTTATAATAGATGCTTGATAATGGTCATAAAAAAGCATTCTAAATTTTTCAGGACTTATAATGGGAACGCATGACTCAGTTAACATACAAAACCAAAGATTGTTTTTATCATGTTCATAAGCATATGTAAGTGTAGACATGTATGCTGGAACAACATTATAATATGATGTTTGTTGAATAATGTTTGGTGGGATAGTATGCATTTTTATCCAAGGTGATTTTATTTTATTTATATCTCTATAATGGAAATAAACGTTGATAATATCTTTATTTTTTTTAATCCAATCAATCCATAATTGTTCTTTGTTCAAAGTATGATCGTAACTAATAATAAAACATAATGCGACTTTCATTGTTGTATATAAATATAACAATGAAATCTTTATATAATTAATTAATCTAATTTGATTTCAACCAAAAAACATTTTTTTTGTAAGGCCTAGCCAATTTATTTCAGACAATGGTTGAGATTTAACACTAGAACATTCAAGTGAATCAATATTTTTAACATTAACGTCTTCAAAATCAAAAATATCGTTGTTAAGACAAATTTCGTCTAATTTAGACGCAAATGAGTTTTCGGGCGTAATAGGATTTATGGATGTAATTGTCCTAGAAGTCATTGTATGTGATGACATAGATTTCGTCGAACTTAATTCACATATATCATCACAAAAGACATCGTTTACGACATCATTAATTACATCATCAACAATTTGTTTTGTTTCTAATAAAACCATGTTTTTAGATGTATTTTCGTTTAATTTTTTTAAAATACTTATTTCATTTCTTAAATATAAAATAACTTCATTTAAATTTGTAATTTCATTATTTAATTCATAATAATTTTCGCTTAACGATTCAAATTTTGTTTTTAAATCAATATATTTGTTGTTAGTTTCTACAATTGTTTTTTTCAATCTGTTTACTTTTATTTCAATGTTTTTATCATTTAAACGCACATATTCAATAATGTTGTAAATTGAATAGACTCCAAATAAAATTGAAATTCCTGTAGTAGTAAATATTTGTCTTAAACTTAGCATAATATATATAGTAATCATTGTTTAAATAAGTTTAATTAAAATATAAAGATAAATTAATATAAAATAAATGCCAGTCTCGAACATTGAATTGTATTATAGTTATTGTCGTCAATATTGTGATTTTCCAGATGATACTTTAACATTTAACGATGTTTGTAAATTAGTCAATTGGTATTATGACACATCCAAAGAAATATATTGCACGATTGTTAACCTTGAAAAAGCTAATTATAAATTATATAGAGACATTTGTCTTTTAAACACTAGAATTCTTAGAATAAATGTTGTTCACAATAATACAACAAATTTTATAATGAAAAATGCGAATATATTAACAAACACGTTAAACTTTTACATAGATGAATATCATAAAAATAAACAAAAAATCAACGAAAAGAATGTTGAATTTGATTTGGTAACTTATTTAATTTATAAATATGAAACAATTATGAACCGCATGGAATTAGAATGCAATGTATTCTAAATCTTTTAAACTCCAATATTCACTTCCACCATTTGGCAATGGTCTGCGAATTATAAATGGAATTTTCTTTTCTTTGAGTTCCATTTCAGCAATAATAATTCCATCAATAACACTTTCGGGTACTTTAACAAATGGCGTTGCACCAGCATTCAATTGAGTAGCTCTTTGTCCTATAATTCTAGCTTTTTCATATTTAGTAAGAAATGGAATTGTTCTATGAAGTTTGTCAACAATAATGCCATCTTTGTCTCTAACTACTTTTGTCATTGATAAAATTTCATCATAATTTTGTAATATGCTTTCAGGGTGAAAATTCACGACATAATTTTCATTAATAGACCTATCAAATTTTTGTAAATATTGTTCTCCATATTCGTCTTCATCTTCATCATCTTCATCGTCATCGTCAGCAACAATTTTATTTGCTAATGATTTCTTGTCTGTTATCTTTTTAGATTTTTTGTTTGACAGTTTTTCTTTAACTTCTTCTTCGTCTTCATCAAAATCATCAAATTCGCTATCGCTATCTACGTCTTCTGCTCCACCTCCTTCCATATCATCATCATCGTCATCTTCTATTTCTTCTGCGTTTTCATCTATTTCTGCATCTTCTTCATTAATATTTTCCTCTTCGCTTGATTCACTTGATGAATCTTCGTCGGAAGCATCAGAATATTTGTCTTCATTTTCATCGTCTTGGAAATAACTCATCTTATTCTATATTGTAATATATTTTTATATTATAATAATTCAATTTTATTTTATAATAAAAAAAGTTTTAAATATCATTAAAATATTAAAATGTTAAACAATTAAATGTTTATGATTTATCTTCAGTCTTCCAAACCGTGTCACAAGTGCTACATAAATAAACGTATTTTAAATTAACATCATCATATCTTATATAAATAATTTCACGTGGTTCATCTTTTACATTGGTTTCGCAGTCAGGATTTGGACACAATATGTTAGATACTCTAGGCAATGTTGGGTCTAATTTTGTATATTTGTTAATTACATGACTAAACTCCTGTTCAGACTTTTTAAGTTGAACAGACGATACAGTTACATCTTTTGCTGATATATTATCATCAGTGTTTCCACAGTTTCTACAATAATATATTAATTTATTGGAATTGTTAGGGTCAATACTAATGTAGTACATATTTTGGCATTGATTACAAAAATGCATCTTGGCTTATAATATATAGATACAATATATTTATATATTTTAATTTCAATTTTATTTTAATTCATCAAACAAAGTTTTTGTGAATTCCAATTTGGCATATAATTTTTTATAAGATATACATGTTGTCATTTTGTAAACATCAACAAAAATACATCCATTGTTGTTATTATTGTCTTTTTTATTTTCTATAAATTCACGTATTTTATTGTAATTCTTAATAAAATGTTCTTTCATATAAGGATAAAAAATTTCAAACGGTTCTGGAATGTTATTTAAAGACAAATTTAACAAATCAAATATGGTATAATCTATGTTAACAAATTCAATTGACATTTGATATTTTAAAAAGTCTGGTTCATTTCTTGTAAATCCAGGTTCGTTCAACAAAGGTGCTTCATTTAGTAAAGTGCATAATGCCAACAAAACAGTCTGTATAGATTGACAAGCAGACCATTTGTCGCCTTCCCATGTGTTAAGAATAGACAAACAAACTTTGCCATTTCTGTATAAATTTGGATTAAATCTTGTTGTACCGTTATTCGACATAAATTTAACTGTTGGTGGTGAATAAGGATAATCATATGGGAATGTAAATTTAAAAAAATAATATCCTCCAAAATAAGGAGTGTCAGATGGTCCTACAATCATAGCATATCCTTTCAACATATCAGTTTCGTCGTGACAATAATATATTCCATTTTCAACTAAAGGATGTTTGATAATTTGTCGGACATCTTTCAATAGTCGTTTTACAGTTTCAGAACTGACAGTTGGTGTGGGTTTTGTTTTAATTTGTTCAGATGACATATATTAAAGTTGTAAAGAAATCTTTATATCATAAAATAAAAACTTTATATAATGCGTTAAATATAAATTTAAAATGCTTAATTAGAATTATTAAAAAAAATGAAATAGAAATATCTTAATATATTATAACAATTATGAATACAATGAACACATCACAAACACATTACAATGACTTGAATGACTTCTTAACAAGACACACGTCTAAAAATATAAATTCTGGGGGATCTGGAAATAAAAAATCTCCAACACATACCAGAATTGGTGACGCTAATTTGAATATTTACGGAGGAAGCTTTGTGATTGAACCAGAAGAATTACCAACATTTCATAGATTGTATTATGAACACATTTTTGTGAAAAATAGAAAGGAATATCTTACTGAAAAACAATTGGAATCAAATGGACCTATATTGTTAGATTTTGACTTTCATTATGATTTCAGTGTGACTGAAAGAATTCATACACATGAACACATTCAAGATATTATTAGTCTTTATTTAGAAGAATTAAAAGATATGTTAGTTTTTGAGGAAAATAAACCATTTCCTATCTTCATCATGGAAAAGCCAAATGTAAATAGAGTTGTGGAAAAACAAATCACAAAAGATGGAATTCATATTATCATTGGACTTCAAATGGATCATGTATTACAATGCATGTTACGTGACAGAATTATGGCAAAGATTGGGGATGTTTTAGAATTACCATTAAAGAATGGATGGGATACTGTTTTAGACGATACTATTAGCAGAGGGTCTACAAATTGGCAATTGTATGGTTCTCAAAAACCAGGAAATGAAGCATATAGATTAACTTACTACATGATTGCTGAATTAGATGTTGGTGATGGAGAATGGATGACAACCCCAAAACCACTAACGGACATTGATTTATCAAAGGATTTTAAGTTATTATCAGCACAATATGACCAACATTTGAAGCTAGAAATAAATCCAAAAATAAAAGAAGAATATGAAATAAAATTAGCTACCAAAACAAGCAAGGCAAAGAAAAGTTCTTCAATGCCAAAAGTAAACTTGTTATTAAAAACAGAAGAATATGAAGAAATAACATTGGATGATATTAAAAATCACGAAACTCTCAAAAAAGCAGTAGACAACATTATGGACAATTTAAAGATAAAAGAGCAATTTATTCGCGAAATTCATCAATATACACAGATATTGCCTGAAAAATACTATGCTCCTGGTTCTCATCTAAATAACAGAATGGTTGCATTTGCTTTGAAAAAAACAGACGAACGTTTATTCTTGTCATGGGTTATGTTAAGAGCAAAGGCTAGTGATTTTGATTTTAATACTATTCCAAAATTATATCATGAATGGAAGAATAATTTTCACGACAGACCAGATGGAGTTACTAAACGGTCAATCATCTATTGGGCTAAACAAGATGCGTTTGCTGAATGGGAAAAAGTAAGACAAAACACAATTGATTATTATATTGAAGAAACAATTTACGATGCTGGTGATTGGGATTATGCAATGGTATTATATCACATGTATAAAGATAAATACGTTTGTAGTAGCATTGTAAATAAGAAATGGCATGTGTATAACAAACATAGATGGGAAAAGGATGAAGGTATGAGGTTAAGAATGGCTATTTCGAAGGATTTATTTGAATTATATTCTGAAAAACAAAGTGAATATTTGGCAGAAGCGCAACAATATGATACGACTGATGAAAAACATGAGAAAATACAACGCAAAACTAAGAAGATTGCTGAAATTCTTTTGAAATTGAAGAAAACAAATGATAAAAACAATATTATGCGTGAAGCTATGGAAATCTTTTATGACAAAGATTTCAATAAAAATATAGATTCTAACCCTTATTTAATTGGATTTACTAATGGTGTGTTTGATTTCAAAAGAAAAGAATTTAGAGACGGTTATCCACAAGATTATATTTCGAAAACAACTGGATATGCTTATGTTAAACATGATTACGAAAAAGATAAAGTTGTATGTGATGAAATTAATTTGTTTATGGAGCAATTGTTTCCAAAGGAAGGGTTGCGAAGATATATGTGGGACCACTTGGCAGCTTGTTTAATTGGCATTAAAAAGGAACAAGTATTCAATATATATAAAGGTTCTGGATCTAATGGAAAATCATTGCTAACTGAGCTTACTAAAGAAATTCTAAGAGATTATCAAGAAGTTGCACCTGTAACAATTATAACTGATAAAAGAACGTCTATTGGAAGTGCTACACCTGAAATAATGAAATTGAAAGGTGTAAGACTTGCAGTTATGCAAGAACCATCAAAAGACACATATGTAAATGAAGGTATTTTAAAAGAATTAACTGGTGGAGATCCTTTAGTTGGAAGATCTTTGTTTTGTGATTCAGAGACATTCACTCCTCAATTCAGTTTGGTTGTTTGTACAAACTCATTATTTGATGTTAAAAGTAATGATGATGGAACTTGGAGAAGAATGAAATTGGTAGATTTTATGTCTAAATTTGTATCTGAAGGAGAGACATATACTGATGACACTCCTTATGTATTTCCAAAAAATAAAAGTCTTAAAGAAAAATTCCCTACTTGGAAACCAATATTCATGTCAATGTTGATTGACAGAGCATGTGAAACAGAAGGAAATGTTATTGATTGTGAAGAAGTGTTGGTTGCTTCGAACAAATATAGACAAACACAAGATTGTATCACTGGATTTATTAATGAAAAGATTATTATTAAAGAAAACAGTTCAATTAGTAAGAAATATTTGAATGATGTATTTAAGGAATGGTTTCAAATCAATTTGGGAAATAGAAAGGCACCTAAATTGTCTGATTTAGAAGAAGTGATTAATAAAAAGTTTGGTCCTAAAAATCCAAAGACAAACAAATGGGTAGGAATTGCAATTAAAGAAGATGAAGAAGAATTAGATGAAGATGTGATTAGTAGAATAAGGTAAATGAATTTGTTTATTTTTTATAAATATTTTGAATAATTTTTAATATTGAAATATATAAAATGGTATTAAATAACAGTTTAACTGAATTAAATAAATTTGTTATAGAAAACAATATTGTAGGTACATCTGCCGGAGTTTGTGTTGCGTTGGCAGCGAAAGATAGTATACAATCACTTGTAGATGATATTATAATGCCTACTGCTGTAATATTACTAACAAGTCTTAATATTAATTCAATAACAAAATTCATGCCAGTTGATGGACATACAAAATTAAATATATCGAATTTTATTAAACAAATGATAACCTTTTTTCTAATAATTATTATATCATTTTTGTTTGTAAAATTTTCATTTGGCTATTTGTTAGGAATTTCAAATGATAAAACTAACAAATCTATGAATGTAAATAAATATTAATTTATTGATTATTTTACAATTGAAAATCAATAAATTATTTTATAAATTATTGTATACATTTTTTGGTAAATTGTTGTAAATGTTTTTGAATACAGAATAAATGTAATTTATTAAAATGCTTATATAATAAGGATAAAATAAAAATACAACTAATATTGCTATTTTTGCCACAATGGTTAAGTCATTTGGTGTTAAAAAATATGCTATAATTAAGACAAGAACTAACAAATAATAAATATACCAAATTAATTTATACCATCCTTTCAATCTATCTAGAGCATCTGTTTCATAATAAGTTTTTCTATCATTTGTTAGTATATCTCCTCTACTATCCTTCAACTTATTTGTCAATGATTCATTTTCTTCTAAATAACGATTATATAATTCGAGGGTATGTTTTGAATTAATAATAGCAGTATTTAAATATGAATTCAATGTATTTGCGTTTAAAAGTTCATCATTAAAACTTTGAGAAATAGTTTTTGAAATAGTTTCTGCTTGTTTTTTTAGTTCATTTTCACGCATATTATCATAATAAGTAGGTCCCTCTGAAAACACATAATAATTTCGTTTTGTTTCTTCTACTTTAACCGGTGCCATTTTGGCGTTTGTTTGTGCGTCCATGTATTGTTGTTTTAATTCATTGGTTTTATTTTGTTTTTGACAAGCAGGTCCACAAATAGATTTGGCTGTTTGTTCTAATACTTTGTTTATATTTTGTTGATTTTCGTTTTGTTTTTGAATTAATTTTGAATTTTTGTTAGTATTGTTATTTATTAAATTTGAAAACAAATTATCCATCTTGTATATTAAATATATTATTTTATTTATTAGGTACACATATATTCAAATCTTCATCATATGTGCTTCCTTCATAACAACATGCTGAACCAACACATGTCAGCGATGGAAACTTCCATGGGTCATCGTATGCTCCTTCAGTTTTATCAGAAGGTGCTTGTGATTTATCAAAGTACCAATTATATTCGTCCCAATTCATATTGTCTCTATTAGAAATGTCAATAATTTGCATTCCAATAAAATAAACACCTATAATTAATACGATTCCAGTTATAAATACATATAATTTTGGAGGTAAAAATCCTTTATTTGCTAATACTGACAAAATAATGACAGGAATAAGAGTGATTACAATAGTTTTCATTAAATTTGAATAAGCATTGTATCTTTTTCCATAATAAGTATTTATTTCAATTAAACGCAATTTGTCATATTTTTGTTGTTCTAGTAAATTCATACGTTTCTTTGCGTCATTAAGTTCATTTTCAAGGATGTCAATTGCCAACAATTGTTGTCCTAAGGTGGTTTTAGAAGTTGTTAAATCTTTTTGATAATGAGAATTTAAGTCTTTTATAGTTTCATACATATTCATACGCATTTGTGAAAGTTCATTGATTTTGTTTACATTTGTTTTTTTTTGTTGAGTTGACAAAGAAACGTCATTTAAACTGTTATATAATAATTTCTCTTGTTTCTGTAATTGAGAAATAGAATTTAATGTTTGTTTATTTCTATCTTGTAAACTGTTAAAGTTTTGTGACATTATAATAAATAAATAGATAATATATTTTGTTAGTATCATAATATATTAAATTACTTCATGGTGTTTATTGTTACTGTCAATGCGCCAACAGCTAATATGCTCCACATAATGTATCTATAATTTCCTTGTAAAACAAACAAATCGGAGTCATTTAACATTCCATTTAAGTCATTCATAGTTTTAAATCCTTCGGTCATATTATTATTTTCAAGATATTTTAAAATGCTTAATTTAACATTTTTATATTTTTCAATATCTTGTTTAAATTGTTGTGATCCCATATTTAGTTTTGTGTAAATCTGGTTATCTTTTTCATACATTTTTTCCATTTTTTCTGCTATATCTTTTCCGGTCATTGTTAGTTTATTTAGAATGTTGTCGTATTTTAATTGTAAATCATGTGGTATGATGTTTGGATTACATGTAGTAGTTTTAGTCATTTTTTGTCCTTTGACATATTTGTCATATTGTATGGAGTCAACATTTGAAACTTTATTGCTACATGTTGTGGTGCCTTTTACGCCGGGGGTTCTAATACCTAGAATTGTAGCATTATTATATGTTTTCTCGCCCTTAGGGTACGCCGACGAGTTTTTAAGCCAGCACGTATTTGAACCACCTTGATATACATAAGCAGAACAATTATTCAACTTATTACATTCCAATTGACACGAATTTTGGTCTGTTGTTTGAAGAGTCTTAATAGTATTTCCTGGAGTATCTGAATCTTCATAAACTGAATAATTAGTCGAATAATGTTGCATGTCTGATGGGTATTCCATTAAATAAGAATCTGAATTGATATATGCCATCTTTCCTAATGACGATTTGTTTCCTACTTCATTCATTTGATATACAGCATTCACATTTTGATTGCCATATGTATTATTGCCAACTTTTTTACAACCAGATGTTACTGTAGTTGTATACAATACTAAATTGCCATCTTCTTGCATCAATAAACGCATTGACCCATCTTTTGAACCTATCCACTCACCTGGAGCAAGACCTTCTCCTGACTTCAAATAATTTCTACCAAATTTTCCCTTGGATGAAATCCATAATGGATTTGGATATTTAGTAGCATTTGCTGTATTTGAAGACCAAATTAACGATGATGAGACAGAAGGGTCTTTTCCATTATAAATACATAAATTTCCATCATCTTGAATAATAATGTAGAATTTACATTGTTTTTCCATATAATCTTTACAATCTAATATCATTGTTTGTCCTTCTGCCTTATCTAAATGCCTTGTAAACGAATTTCCGCCACATTTATATTCAACATCAAATGCTTTTTTACATCCTGACGCAGGATCTCCAAATGTAGAATTCGATATTGGAATTGAACAAGACGAATTGTAATTGCATTTTAATCCATTTCCAACTTTATCTGTAGCATTTCCTAATGGAGCTTTACAATTTCCTCCATAAGTTGCCGATGTTACTTTAATTGTTCCCCAATTATTACAAGCATCAACAGGTGCATTTATAGATTTAATTGATTTTCCAGATGGGTCTAATATTGTTAGTTGTCCGCTTCCAGAAAGTTGGCATGTGTTTCTAGTATTTGTTACCGTATTAGATGTCCATACTGGAACTGAACTTTGTTGTTTACTTGCGTCACCATACATCTTAATTTTCGCTAAATCAGAACCCATTAAACAGTTGGATGTGCCATCTGATTGATAATCACTTAGACCAAAATATTTATAGCCATTTTCGGCTGCCAAATTTCGACATTTTTCGAACGATTTTTTGCCTGAAATCAAAGACATAGCTTTTACACCATCCGTTGAAGATTCACCAAATAAATTCCAACCAGCAATTTGTAATGATATTTTGTTTGATTTCTCATCATCGTTTCCAACTTTAGAGACAATTATCTGATAACTTACATATGAACCTGGATTAGAAATAGTATATGATTTTCCAGAAGAACTGTTAAATGATTGTCCTGATTGAGAATCTAATTTTACCAATTGTCCATTTGCTGTTTTGCCATATATAATCCAACTGTTTGGTGACCTTGTTTTAAATAATTCTTTTCTAGGAACTAATGAATATTGAGTTACTTTTGTTGCAGATGGCATTTGTATAGTCAAATATTCACCGCCATTTTCTGAACCTTGATATGTTCCTGTTGTTGAGTTATATTTTTCTAATGAATGCCAAAAGGTATCAGGATTATGGTCAAAGGCATTCCATGGTCCAAAAGCAGTGTTGTTATTTGAGTATATACTTGAAGAAGAACTAACAAATCCATTAATTTTGTTAGTTGAATTTATTACAGGAACAATATTTACATTTGTATTTACATTTTGAGGTGCATCATTGTAACATCCTACATATGAGTTTGAAAGATTAGTTGTCATTTTTGATACATAAATATTTGTTCCTTCTCTTCCACAACTTTCTCCTTCAACCATTTTTGTTCCAACAATCAATGGAGGATTTGTTGGTATAGTTGCCCCCTTTATATATTCAGACTTCCATGGAATTGTCAAACTAACAACTTCTTTTGGACATTCATTTTTTCCGGCAGTTTTGTCGAATATTGTTTTACTTGTATAAGGTTTAGCAACACCTTGCCTAGTAACATAACAAATTGTTCCATTTGTAAACTTTATATTTTTGCCTAAGTATGGATTGTTTGAACTAACACGATTAATAGCATCTAAACTTTTCGTGTCCATTGTTTTTTTAATATTTAAATATTCATTGTATAATTTTTGATAAGACTGTTTCAACTTATTTAATTCATCTATATCTTTTGTAGTAGACGCTTTTATTTCATTTGTTCTTATTTTGTTTTGTTCTAAAGCATCTCTATTTTCATTAATTGAATCTCTAATGCTGAACCCTTCTTTTAAATTACTTTTATAATTATTTATTTTGTTACGATTGAATTTTATTTTGTTTTTAAATTGTGTCCCTTGATTTAGAGAATGGTTTTCAAACATATTATATAAATACATAAAATATTTGGTATAAAAAAATTGAAATAATTAATTTTGTTAGTTAAATTAATAAGTTTGTTGTGTTAAATTATGAATTTGATTATTTTATTACAATTAATTGCGAATTTGTTAGTTTGTGTTAGTTCTAATAATGTGTATTATACTAACACAACGGTTGTTGGATATACATATAAACAATATTCTGAATCATATTGTTGTGTTTATGAAGAAGAATGTACCCGACAATGTTATACACAGTCTGATGGAAAACAAAAATGTTATAATACATGTTATCCAATTTGTTCTGAAACATGTTATTATTATGTATATGATATATTCTCATTGAATGATTATGTAAATCAAAGTGATTTTAATAAGCAGTGTAAATTTAAAATATATTCAAAGACAGTTGACCAGGAAACTAGTATGAAAAAGGCAAAATCAAAATATCCAATAAATTCAACAGTTGAGTTGTTTGTAAATCAAATCACAAACAATTGTTATAGTGGTTCAGTTAAATGTAAAAATTTATCATTGTGTGTTGCGTTTATAATGTTAATTTTGATGGCGAATTTAGGGATTTAGGGATTTAGGGAAAATTAGAAACAAGAATAGCAACCAATAATACAAACCACATTGCGAATCCAGTTGGACTACTTAATGAATAAGACAATGTTGTCAACACTGCTATAATAGCAAGCCACAATGTTATTGAATAAGCACCATTTTCTGTTCCAATCATTATTTTCACAGAAACTAACAAAATTAAACAAGCAATTAAAAACCAAAATCTCAATGATGTGTGCTGTTGATTTACATACAATATATTATTATGTTCTTCTTTTTCAATTGAATTATATTCATACATTTGACGTTCCATTTCATATTTTTGTTCTAACAAATTTTGATAAGACTTTGTTAATGCTATTTGCTTTTTTGTTTTTTCATCATACAAACTATTTACTTCAGGATTTACATTTGTTAGTTCTTTTGATATATTATCGTTTATTTTTAACAGCTCATCATTTAACCCCATTAAAATTGCTAATGTTTCTTTAGTCTTTGGTATCAATGCATAATCATCAGATGTTCCTGTTGATATTTTACTATCTCCACTACGCATCCAACAATATTTTTTTACTTGATTAAATGTAGCACCTGAACATTTTGAATTATTCAAACACATTGATTGACATTCTTCTTTTGTATTTGATGTGCTTCCAGACAAAGCACTAGAGCCCCACCATGTTCTTCCTTTCAAACTAACAAATGATTTATTGTTTGAATTTAATGCATCTATGTAATTTTTTCCTGCTTCTTGATATTTTTGAAGAACAACGTCATACTGTTTTTGCAAACTTTGTATCTTAATTATTGATGCTTTAATTTTGTCGTTTTTTATTTCTGATACGTTCATATTATATATAAAGAAAACTATACAATATGAAGTTTTACATTTTACATTTTAAGACATAGTTTATTACATTTTTCTTTGTTTGTAAATTTCAGGATGTTTATTCATATACTCTATTTCTTCATATCTTAACAGTTTTTCCTTCATAGAAATTCCATCCAAACCCATTCCACCATACAAATTTACATTGTGAACGTTATTTATGCCGTTTATACGTTTTATTCTTTCTTCTATCTCTAAATTTCTAGAATACATATATTATTTATATATTATTATTAGTTTTAAACAACGAGTTTGAAAATCCTCTTAATTCATAACCCGCTATAAAACTAATTGTTCCAATTATACCTAATCTAACAACATTAACTAACAAAATATGAAAATTAAATTTTGGATATAATTTTGACAAATAAAATTGTTCTTTTTTGGCGATTAAATTCTCTTCGTTTTTTATTGAATTTTCTACATACAATGAATGATTTATTTTATTTAATTTACTTTCCATTGATTTGTTAGTTTGTTCCATTATATACTTTGAAATTTTAGAGTCTATCTTTTTGTTCCAATTAAACATAATTTATTTATGACAACAGAAATAAATTATACATTACACGAATTATATTTGTTTTTTTTTAAATAAGGTTGTTAGCGAAAATCCAAGTATTATTATACCAACAAACACTTCCAAATTTAAATAATATTGAGAATTATATTCTTTCTTTGAATCATCAATTAAAATTTCTGAACCGTTTTGTGTATTTCTTAAGTTATTTAATAGTTGTTTCATTTTTTCATTTCTTTTTTTTTCATTATCTATTTTGTTAGTTATATCAGACATTTTATCATCTAATGTGTTTATTTTGTTGTCTATTTCTATCGTCAATGAAACTAACTCTTTACTTATTTTTTGTATTTGATCTTTACTATTTGAATAATAATTTTGAAACTCACTAACTTCTGGATTTTTAGTGTAATAAACGTAATATTTTTTATAATCATCTAACGCTGAAAAAAAACGCGTTTTTATACCTTCTATTTTCTCATTTATAATTTGACTTTCATTCATATTATAAATTAGTATTTTAATTACACCTTTGGACATTTAAAACGCCGACTTTTATATAATAAAAATTATATAAAAATAATTTATTATATTACCTTAATGACTAACGAAGAACATATTAAGGAATTAAATTGTGAAATTTCTAAATTAAAAGAAAAACTTTTATTAACTGAAAATGAATTAAATGAAACAAAGCATAAATTAAACACATACCAAACTAACTCCAAAAAATATTATGAAAATAACAAAGAAAAAATAATTGAACGAGTAAAAAATTACAATAAACAAAATAATTATAAACCCATAGTATCGTGTGATAAACGAAAAGAATATAATAAAATAGCATATCAAAAAAGAAAAGAAAAGGCAGAAAAAGAAAAATTAGAAGGTCAAAATATTTAGAAATAATTAATTATTTATAAAAAATTACTTAAAATTATTTTCTTTAGTATATTTATAGAATGGTGAAAAAGAAAAAACCAAAGGACACATTCCAAGAATTTAGGAATAATGAAAAGTCGGCATACAAAACTTTCAAAATTCCACTCAAAACGATTTTACTTAATCGTGAAATGATACAACCTGTTATAAATAATTTAGTATTTGAAATGAATGATTTAGTCATACATACTTATCAATTTATTCGGTTATATATTCTTTATTGTTATACTAATAATAATCCTTTACCTGAATTAAATGACACATTTATTTCTTATTGTATTAAGACATTAGGAACTCGTGATAACAGAGGAAAGAAATGTAAAGATACTGAACTATTAGAAACATTAGAAGAATTTTACAAAACTAAATATCATCCCTTACTCAATCACGAAAAAACAAATTTAAAGAACACTACTTTTTTACTGCCTTATTTATCAACACAAGTTCATACATCTTTATCTAATAATATTCAAGAACATTTTATTCAACATTTTTTACGATTTATTAATAAAACGACTGATGATATTACAGAAGATAAACAATTATTATTTCAATTCAAAAAGAACCTTATGGAATTAACAGATACAAATGAATTATTTAATTTATGGAAAGAAACACATATTCAAAATATTATTCCTGAAAATGTAAAAAAATCAGTTTATTATGATGTGAAAGTTAGACCATTTGAATATTTGAAAGGAATGTTGTATATGAATTCTGTATTAGAAAAACAAGAAAGTAAATTATTTCAACCCTTACCATTACGAAATAATATTATTCCAAAGCATATTATTTTAGATACTGCTTGTATTATCAATTTATTTTGTCCTGAAAAAGATGAAGAAGGAAATAAAATTAAGAAAGGTGAATTATTGAGTAATGTAAAAGACAATCAAAATGAAGTATGGAGTAATTTGTTGAATTTAAATCATAGAATATTTAAGAATAAACAATATCAGTTTCATAATCAAATTCAAACAGACGGAATTTCGTGTTGTTTGTTATTTATTAGAAAAGACTTGAAAGATAAAAAATGGGGTTCAAAAGTTCCTGTATTGGAAGAACAAGACTTTTATAATATAGAGGATTTATCCAAAGAACAATTAGATACACTAAAAGATAGAACTATTATTGGTTGCGACCCTGGAAAACGCAGTTTAGTTTATATGATGGATAATAAAGGAAATAAACTCCAATACACAGCACCACAAAGAAAACGAGAAAGTAAAACAAAATGTAATCAAAGAATTCTACTATATGAAAGAAAGAAAAATGGCATTATTGAAAAAGAAACACAATTATCCTTTCAAAATAGTAAATCAGTTGATTATGAAAATTTCAAAATGTATCTTGTTGAAAAGAACAAATTAAACAAAGAAACAACTGAATTTTACAAAAGAGATACTTGGAGAAAAATGAAATTTCGTCAATATAGTTATGGTAAGAAAAGTATTGATACATTCTTATATAAAATCAAGGAAACATTTGGAGAAAATCTATTAATTGGTTATGGAAATTGGAGTAGAGATACTCAAATGAAATTTTTTATGCCTACGATGAATAAAGGATTAAGAAAATTAATCCATAAAAAATATGACACAATAACAATAAATGAATGTAATACAAGTAAAAAATGTTGTGATTGTTATAAAGATTTAGAGTATTATAAAGATAAAGAAAACAAAAAGGTATTTCGTCTATTGGTTTGTTCTAACTGCGTGAGTTGCGAAAACAAAAAAATCGTATTTAGAACAAGAGACGCAAATTCTTCAATAAATATTTTGAAATTAACGAAATGTTGGATAGAGAAACAAACAAGACCAACAGAATTTCAAAATCCACAAGGCTCGCATGCGAGACAGGCTTTGCATATTTCGTCTTTCACTTCTTCAATAACCAAAGAGAAGAAGAAAAAGTAAGACCATCAAAATTGATTTTACATTTTTGTATTTTTTTAGCGCCAAAGTCGGCGTTTTAAATGTCCAAAGGTGTAAAAGATTATAAATTATTATTTAATCTCAATTATTCATCTATTATTGTTTACTTACATTTACACAAATTCTATAATATGGCGCTGAAATTGCCGTCTTGCTGTTTCTAATTATTTCACATACTTCTCCTGGTCTAATTCCTATTGCTTGAGCAACTGGATCAAATCTAGACAATTCAGGAAACTGATTATCGTCCGTAATATTATACTTGTTTTTTATAGCAATTTTTTCACTTTCACTTAACACTCTATGTGGATTGACCATTGAATGTTCTAAAATATTAAATTGCAATCTTTCCAATGAAATTATTACTATAAATATTTTTTCAGATGACCAAATGTGTTTTAAAGCATTTATTAACGTTTCATTTGGATCATCTTTAACTATAATAAACAATGTGTCATTTTTTGTTAATAATTCTTCAACAACAAACAAATCATCTATAATTTCTTGCAAATTATTTGGTTTTAATCCTTTTCCTAGATAATATTTAACATATACCTTCTTAATATTGTTTTCATCATACTTCTTTTCAAGAATCATATCTAATTGGTCATTTGCTTTCATTGTATTTATCTCATTTATGCTAAATCCATAGTATTCATCTACATTATATCCTTGAGCTTGTAATAACTTAATAACAACGCCTCTTGACTTATAAATTTGTGAAATCAATGTACTTGTGTTTTGACTCGCCATTATAATAATATAATATAATCTAATTGGTTTTATTTTGTTTCAATTTTAAATTATATTATTATATTCTTTATTGTTTACATTAATAAACATAAGATTAAAATGATATTTTCTTTACATTTGTATTTGTATTTGTGTCACTCGATGATGAGTTGTCTGAACTAGAACTGTCGTCTTTTTCTTTTGATTTTTTATCATCATCTAATTTATCAACCGACAACAATGGAAATTGCTTATTCATTTGTTCTTGAACTGATATCGGTCGTTTTATTCTCACCAATGGGTCTGGCGCTATTTTTGCCAAATTACTAAATTCTTTTGACATTGAATTGTATCCATTTTGAAGCGCAACAAATTGTTTGTCTAATGGCAATTTTTCAAAATAGTTGTTTAAACTTGTTCCTTCTTGTGATCTTGATTTTGACATTATTTTATTCATAACTTCATATCTTTTTGCTTTGTCTAATTGAAGTATTTTTGATTGAGTTTCTCCATTTAACATATTAAAAGCATTATTCATCATAGGATTTTCAGGGAATATATTGCTACTCCCTCCAATCATTCCTCTGTAAGTATTGTATTCATTATTAATATTTGCTAGACTGTCTCCCAAATAATTGTTGTAATTAGTTTGTTGACGATTTGTTCCCATCTTTTGTCTCATACGTTCCTTCCAAACAGCAAATGGTTCGCCTGGTGGAGAATCAGGTGGAGGTGGAAATTGTGGCGAAGTTGTATATAAAGGCGAATCAGGTGGAGGAGGAAATTGTGGCGAAGTTGTATATAACGGCGAATCAGGTGGAGGAGGAAATTGTGGCGAAGTTGTGTACAAAGGTGAATCAGGTGGAGGAGGAAATTGAGGCGAAGTTGTATATAACGGAGATTCCATGCCTTGATATCCATCAGAATAAGAATCCTGAGGTCCAAGTGAACCCGGAGGAGATGTTCCTTGATAATCAGGTGTAATAACAGGTTCAACTTGTTTTTCTACAACAACATTAAGTTTTGTTTTATCCATTCCGGAAATAAGTTGATACAAATCGTCTCTATAATTTTCAACAAGGGTTTTTACATTTGCAGGTCCATCAACATGTAACAATTTGTTAATATTTTCTGATTGGTATGATAACCCTAATAGTTGGTCAATATTATCTTCTGTAATAATTCTCATTTGAACATTCATTGTTTGTAATTCTTGCATCAATAATTTCATCGCAAATGGAACTCTTACAATGCTGAATGAACGACCAAATCGACTAATTGCTTCTAATATTTCTTGTCCTTCTATATTTTTATTAAATTTCAAAGGACCATCAGCATATGGACTTAAAAACAAATTTTTTTCAGGATTATAAATTGCTATTGAACCGGTTTTATTACAAATTCCCATATAATATTGGTCACCTCTAATCATATATGATTCGTTTAAAAAATATGACAACCCGTTAGCCATAATGCCATCACGTTCCATTTCACCTATTTTTAAACCACCATCATTTGCTCTACCTTGATTTGTTTGACGTGTCATAAAATTTCGTTTTCCAGTTGCACGGTAATTTATTTTATCTTTAACCATATGTTTTAAACGCATATAATATGTAGGGCCTATGTATATTTCTGAATAAATTTGCTGTCCAGTAAATCCGTTATACATTATTTGGTCTCCACTATGATGATATCCCATTTTAGTTAACATATACCCATATGTGTCAAAATTAGAACCATTTGATGAAAAAGCAGTACAATCTCCATAAGAACCATATAAACTACATGCCTTTCCAAAAATGGCTTCAACTAAATGTCCAATTGTCATACGAGATGGCAATGCGTGTGGGTTTATTATTAAATCAGGTTTAAGACCGTCTTCTGTAAATGGCATGTCCTTTTCTGGAATAATGAGACCTAAAGTTCCTTTTTGCCCGGCTCTTGAATTTCCTATGAGCATAGATGGTGCGAAATTATGTTCTCTCATATAATATAAATGAGACGATGGCATTTCTATACAATACACTTTTCCTTCGTAATCAATTAATTCTTCCTTATTGGAATCGTTTACTTTTTTGTTAATGAATGGTTGATTTTGTTTACGAATAATACTAATTTTATAATATGTATTTTTTGACTCAATAAGATGAAATTTGTCTTTATTTTTTCCAGAACCTCTTATCATATGAGGAAAATCGCCTGGTTCAGATGCTATTTTTATGATTCCAGACCACCCACAATGAACTGCCAATCGACATATATCATTGGCTAATTGTAAACTGATTGTTCCATATCTTGAAAATCCATCATTGTATGTATGTCCATCACCTTGAAGCAAAGCATCTAACAAAATGATGCATTGTCTTTTAGACAAGTTCCATACATAGTCTGGTAAATACTTATTTAATGCTCCGACGCTTAAATTGTCTAAATGGTCATATATTTCTGGATGTTGTCCTCTTAATATTGTAAATCTGTCTTGTACATTATCATATTTATATGTCAACCTTAGTTTTGTCAATGTATTTGTATTGAATGCTATTTTTCTATCTTTTAATGCTGATATTTGTATACTTCCGGCTTTATTTGTTGAACCGTCAGCAATAAACATTCCTAACAATTGTAACCAATCATCCATTTTATAATACTTATCATCTAGTTCCATCCATTCAACATCAGGATATACGTTTTCCATAGATTTTTGAAAACGAACCATTTTTCCAATTACATTTTGTGCTTCTATCAATTCATAATCTTTGTCACCTTTCTTTTTTTCTCTACGTTTTACATACAATTTATGATTTAACGTACAAACCACTTCAACTTGTTTATTTTTAACACTATACATTTGTCCATTATGATTGTATTCAAATTTAGCAGTAGGATGTTCATAACACATATTTCCATCCGTATCTAATGTTGCTACTTTATGTCTTGAAATGTCAATGTCTTTTATTTCAACCCAGCCTTCATTTGTTAGTACTTGTTGAGTAGGTAAAGCACAAGCCATTTTATCACCAATTGCTGGCAAACGGTCTTCTCTAATTCTAATTTTAGCAATTCGAAATCCTTCTTCTCCTTCTGATATAAATGATTTGTCAACAAATCCCAATTGGCCTTTTTTTGTTGTTTTAGAATTATCTATATAAGAACCACCTTGTTCTGAATTATATGAAACTTCTCCTATAAGCACAATTCTATCATCTATAACTGTATTTTCTTGAACCAATCCATATTTATCCAATTTGCTATAATCAAATCCTTCTTTAATTCCTTTAACATTTGGTTTGCTTTCAATGTTAGTAAACGTGCTATTTACAGTTGAACCAGCCACTTTGGAACTTTCTTCTCTTGCTTCATATGTTGTATAATAAGTTGTTCTAAACAAACCTCTTTTAACTGAACCTTCATTTATTAAAATAGCATCTTCTACATTGTAACCAGTGTATGACATAATAGCAACAATAGTGTTTACTCCATAAGGTTGTTCTTCATGATTAATATATTCTAAATACCTAGATTTGACTAATGGTGTTTGTCCGTAATTTAAAATAACTCCCATTTTATCCATGCGCATTTGTGAATTAGAATGATAAACTGACACAGCTTGTCTGCTTTGACCACACGAAAAACAATTTCTAGGGAATTGATTTGATTCTGGAAATATAATAGAATTGCCCATAACACCAAATAACAATGACGGATCTATTTCACAATGTGTATAATATTTAGAATTCTTCAAATCTTCAACCTTAGTTGCAATAAATGCGCTTTCTTCTTCAGAAGTGTCAATGTAATCAATAATTGCTCTATTTTCTTCGAAAAAGTCTAATATTTCTTTCAATGTTTTGTTTCCAGGATATAATGTGTTTACATCATATAATATATTATTTCTTAACTTAAAATTCAAATCAGATTTCTTCCCAAATCCAGACACAACTTGGTCCCATGTATATTTTCTTGACTCTATAATAGAAGTTATGTTTCCATATTCATATGATAATTTACCATATGATACATTTCCGTTTTCATCTATTTTTGATTGTCTGTAAAAAATGGGACGAGTTAATCTTCCTCCGTCTGTATAAATGTAAATAATGTTAGAAGAATAACTAAACGATATACTTGTATAAACAGGAATGACACCATTTCGTCTAAACAATTTAAGTATATTGACAGTTTCAATTGGATTGTCAATAACACCTATCCAATTTCCATTTACAAATACTTTTGTTGAATTTGCTAAAGTTGATGGTCCACACTCAGTCAACAATTTCAAAGGAGTATTTGCTCTAATCCACTTTATAATTGGATATGACGAAAATCCATTAGTGATTGAAGTACTTATTGACAAATGCTTATGTAAACCAATATTTCCACCGTCAGGAGTGTCGACTGGATCAATAAGTCCCCATTGAGTGCTGTGTAATAAATGAGGCCCAACAACTTTGGCGGTTGGATCTAATGGAAGATTAATTTTTCTTAAATGAGACATGTGTGTAAACCATGACAATCTATTTAAATCTTGAACTAGACCTATGCGTTTCGTGTTTTCATTTCCTCCCCAATTTCCTTTGAAGCCTTTTTTAAATCCATCTTCAACAATTCTATCTTTAAAGAAATCTTTGATGTTGTCTTCAATCAAACTAACAAAATTATTTCTATATTTTCCAGAGTGGTAATAATATTCTTTGTCTATTTTTAAGAAAATATTTCTATTTTGAAGAATGTAATATTCACGAAACAAGTCATAAATTAAAGATCCAGATGTTTCAATTCGTTTAAATTTAAAATTGTCGCGATCAGTAGGTTCTTCTTTTCCAGTAACAACACGTAACAGTTTATTCACCATAAATCCAATAAAATAAGCCTTATTTAAAAAATTGTCTTCTCCAATATGTGGTAAAAAATAGTTCATTAAAATGTCTTGAACTGCTGAAATCGTTTGTCTTTTAGTGAATTTAGCAATAAATT
>JACCDI011875105.1_pt1 | contig 47900 bp, 37 predicted proteins | sample 7442791 | NCBI WGS metagenome assembly JACCDI01 (sample SAMN15323434, study PRJNA562643) | freshwater metagenome | isolation source: river surface water | place: USA:Blue River Watershed | collected 2017-08-15 | reverse complement strand
CCTGGGTCCCAGCCAACCACAGTCCTCCCTGCGTCCTAGGCTCCCAGGCTCCCAGAAACCATGGTTAGACAGATTGATCCGGAATGTCGAAATCCCAATTTATCCACCACGACAAACGGTATGGAGAGGTTTTGAATACGAAGATCTGCAGCCTTCCCTCGTCCTGCGACAACGCATGCCATCGTGGTTCTCATCCCCTTCCTCTTCCTTCACGTTGTCCATTCACCGCAAAGCAAACAAAAAACAACAAAAACAGTGTCGGCGATGCGGAAAGACGATGATCGTTTGATGAATTTACTGGGCAACAAAAGAATATACTACCTTACGCATACTGCACACAACTACATCTAATCGCGCAACTTGTTTTTCTTCGCGAGAGTCAGTTCATCCTCAACGATGTAACGACGTTTCTTGGTTTCATAGTAAGTGCGTTGCTCTGATTGCAAATCGTGGTCATTCACCACGCAATCTTTGTCATCCGGATCATCATCATCCTCCGACGAAACCAAATCCACGTATGCAACACAGATGGCGCCGCTGCTTCTCCCTTCGTCGCTTCCGTCCCTTCCATCTTTTCGCAGCTCTCCTTCCTTGTCCTGTTCCTTTGCACGTCCCTTCGTCTGTGTCTTCTTTTGGTTCTTCTTCTGGTTTGCCGCCGCTGCGGCCACGGATGTAATGCTTCGTTCTTCCAATTGCAGCAATGCGTGATACATGGAATCGTCATCAAACGATTCGATGTTCAAATCGCTCACGTCTTTCGTGCGCTTGTGTAAACACTGCATGTACCTTCCGGGAGTTGGATAAGTTGCGCGATGACTCATGTGTCGGTGGATCCAGATCACCGGATGCGGCCAATCGCGGTGATGTTTGGGTTCGTACTCCGAGAAGAATCGAACCACCATCCGCGAATACTGTCGCTGTTCGTCCTCTGTCAAGATACCATCTTTTTCCATGTCGTGCATGGTCGTCTTGGTCGTGAACACTGTGCGAGGGCCTTGTCCATCCAGATACCCCGCCGCTTTCCAGTTGAAAAAACGAGACATCTTTCTTCTTTTCCAGTGTGCAATCTTGATGTGTTACCCACCAACTCTGAAACAAAAATGTGTGTGACCAGGTGTGCGGGGGGGGGGGAGTGGAAAAGGAGAGGGCACCGAATTGCTGTGTGAGAGGGAGAGGAGGTGGTGGGAAGTGGTGCCTTCTGCGTCCTAGAGTCCTAGAGTCACAGTAATTGTGGTTTGACGCGACTCCAGAGGAAAGACACAATGTGTTGTCGCAAGAACAGATTGTCGATGCGCAACCGTCGCCGCATGCATTGCGCAGCACGCTGAATAAAAAGCTCGCGCTGGCGTTCAACGATACGATCGTACAAATGCATGAACTCCCTCCTGCGTTGCGAGAACTTTAATTCCCGTAACATTGATTCCCACGACCTTGATTCATCAATGTTGCAATAACTTCCGTACGCAATCAGTTGCCATGTGACATCGCAAAAAAAAAGCGGCGGAAAAGAAAATCAAAGTTGAATTGTGAAGCATCATTCAATGTCGTTGTCGCCGCCTGCGCGCAGTGCCGTACACCAAGCTTCCACGAAGTCGGCTTGCACCACGCCCTGTCCGCCCTCTGGTTTGGCGATTCGTCGATCTCCGTGCTGCGATCCGACTTCTTCTTCTCCTCGAACACAGCCGTGTTCTGTATGCTCTAGCGCGGCCGCCACCCATGATGCGCGTGACTTTGGCAACTTCGATTTCCGCGGCCAATGCGCGTTCGCCAACCATCCTGGACACTGCGGAGGCAAGACCCGCCGTTGGCATTGGCGACAATGGCACGTTGCTGCCGAACCACACACATCGACGCAACGTTCCAATCCGTTCGAAAAAGGCGCGGTCCTCGACGCACAACGACTTGACGAACACCAAGTTCACAAGCGGCAGCACCGCCGACGACAACGTCAGATAATCCCGCACGAAGTCCGCCACAGACATCTCTTCATTCGACACCATGCCCGTGTCCATGAACTCCACGCGCACCGTGATTTCCATCTCTTCGCTGGGGCGAGTCAGTCCCAAGGGAACCTCGGAGTGCACCAATCGACGCGTCTCCAACACCCCATTCATCCACTCGCTGAGCACAATGGTGGTAGCTTCCTTCAATGCGCCCATTTGTGCAATCTCCAACGTCCGAATTCGTTCGCGATACATGATCGGAAGAAAATAACCGCACTTAAATGCGCAAAGCGCCTTGAACAAGATGAACAACACCCCCCCTCCCACCGCACGCAATGATCATTACCACATTGTATCTGTCGCGCGATGACACGGCGTGAGTACTGTGCCCAATGCAAGGAGATGGTGGAAGATAACGCACCAAGGTGTCGCACGTGTTTTTGCGCAACATGCGTGCGGTGTCTCCGACGACACCATCCCACCTTGGCTGCGCTGTGGTTGGAAGTGTGGAAAGTGCTTGATGGCGATGAACCTGCCACCGCGCACCAGCCCGCGGCGCAGTTAATGCACGATTGCTTTCAATTCCTGCTGAGCGACGGAGTTGATTTTACCACGCTAAGAAAGCCAGTCGTGCCTTGCAGCACTGCATCAGCGGCGGAGGAATTGGAACTCGAGCAATATTACGTGTTCGAAGAGCACATCGAAATCTTGTTCCGTTGTCGCAATTGCACCACCATCGCCGCATTGGAAACCGATTGCGCAAGGCTCAACGTCCACCGAAAACCCGAAAAATCGAAAACCCGAAAATAACACACCTCCTTCTATCTGTGTTCCACAACACACTCCGTCCTGTCCTCCCAGTTTGGGCGGACTGGCGTACACGTGTTTTCACCCCCCACTCACATAATTTTATTTTTTTTTCCTGACTTCGATTGAGCGGCCAGGTTTGTCTTGCCTTTTGTCTAGTCTTTTGTCTTGTCTTTTGTCTTGTTGAACCATGACCACTACGATGCCCACCACCCCAACGTTGATGATCACGGACACCCTTTGCTCCGGCGTGGTTGCTCCTCATTGCCCAGTCTGTCAGGCATTCTTCGACGAAGTTCGATTCCATCCCGAGGACAACGGTGAGTCGCAGTCGATCCGAAAGCGAGCCAAAACCACCTTCAAGGCGTACTCCAGCAGCCACCTCAATGAGCACGTCGCCATGTACGTGTTGCGGCGCGACGAGTTTCGCACGTATCATCCCGACTGTCCAATTGGGGACTGGGATGTGTCCGACGTCGCCGACATGAGCTACCTGTTCGCCAATCTCTTTTTCAATCGCGGATTGGACGACGGGGACGATCTCTCGCGCTGGGATGTGAGCAAGGTGACGGACATGACCGGCATGTTCGAAGACTGTCGCTGCTTCAACAGTCCCCTGAACACGTGGGATGTCAGCTCAGTCCGCACCATGCGAAATATGTTCACGCGATGCACACTGTTCAACCAGCCGCTCGATCAGTGGAAGGTGCGCGAATGTGTGGACATGCGCGAGATGTTTGTCGGATGCCACTCGTTCCGCCAATCCCTCGCCACTTGGGATTGCAATCCTTCCCTCCAGTGGAACCATCTCTTCTTCGACGAGCGCGACTTCGAATCCGATTTTGTTGACGATGCCATCCTGCAGAACCTTGCCCACTTTTTGCGCTGCACGCGCGATGACTTTTTCCACCGCGCCATTGAAGCATTGAAGAATCCAGCCACCTCCTACTTTGCCGAAGTGCGCCATCGCGACTTGTCCAAAGACGATCGAACCCAACGCATGGTTGCCGCATTGCTTGGAGATAACATTTCCGCATTCCTGCATGCGGTTGCACATGCTTCCTTCACCTTCGACCCTGATTCCGACGCCGACTCTGATTCTGATGCCGACTCTGATTCCGACGCCGACTCTAATTCCAACACGGACGACGATGGAGAACAAGAAGATGAACCAGACAACGATGACGATGGTGACTCCACTGCCTTCGAAGATGATGATGCGTACACTGCGGACGAGTGGATCGACGAAGAGAATGCGGACACGGACGACGATCACCCCGCCGTCGCGCAATTGCCAGTCCAACAGCAAGTAATGGATGTCCGATTTCTTCCGGACTTCAACACCTTCGTGGACATTCACGAAAAAGGAGCCGCGCATAACCTCGTCACTCTCGTTGACATATTGAAGAACACTGTGTAAGTTTTGTTGTGTTTGTTTGTTTGTTCGTTCATCTGTTGGTATGTTTGTCAGTAGTTCTCATAACTTTGCATTTGCGGAAAATCAAATTGATGTAACTTATAAGTTGATTAATCACATTACACACATACATACATTGCACTGCACGTACATACACCTTGCCAAACTTTCATTCGTTCGTTCAGTACACACTTTGATTCATCGCCGACTCGACTCCCACTTTGATACAAGTGCATGTATCCACGCAGGATGGTCTTCCCCACTGCAGACACAACAGCTCGTCTGCAATCAAACATGCAGCACTTGCGCATTTTAATGGGCAAATGGTAGTGCACAACAGTACGCCGAACAACGGATACAACACGACCGTGTCAACCACCTTCGCCGCAAAGGTCATGCATTTGAATCCAATGTATTCACATCGATGCATGCAACAGGTCAAACGCAAATTCATGTTAGACGGCATGCATTCGGACCAAAAAATGCCAGAATCAAATGCATTGAAATTTTTCTGCAATCGCGGAACGTGCCATCCCACCACACTTGCCGCATTCTGGGGAGACATGTCACTGCCGAAAAACATGCTCGACATGTTTTCCAATCGGGTCGGCTTCCATGTGCGCAACGGCTGGTTGAAGGAATGTGCGCGCAAAAACATTCCCTCTGCATCGATCAGCTCCGCCACATTCCACTCATCAAGTGGTTGGTTGAAAAATGCAGCGCTCCTGAACATGGTTGTTGTTCTTTGCAGCTGCCGCACATCCCATTTATTCAACGGCTGATTAAACATGCGCGCACCCTCAAACATGTTCGACATGTCAGTCACCTTCCCGACATCCCAGTCCCCAATTGGTTGATCAAAATCGGTACAATACTGAAACATACCCGACATGTCCGTGACGTTGCTCGTGCACCACAGGTCCACACGCAATTCCGACAAAAACGACGTTCCACAGTGCCCGCTGCACAAATTGCGCATGGACGTGACTTCGCTCGTGTCCCACCATTGGTGTGGTCCACACTCCTCGTGCTGTGGGCCATGTATTAGCTGCACTCCAAACATTGGTTTCATGGCCGAACGTAATTCGTCATTTGAGATCGGTCGCCAATGAAAAAAAGACACGAAGGTCGACACATGTCGCGCCAAATGCGGAGACGTGATGCGCAGCCGCTTCTCCATCCACCACACAAAGCGCCGACGATATTCCGCGAAGGTATGCGGGAAATCGCGAATGGACGGCACTGGAGTGGTGTAGTCTTTTGCAGTGAACAACATTGCGATACAGCAGTTGATTTATTGATGCAAACAACAATTGAGTTGTGTCCAGCACACCCCCCTGGAAGAACATCGATGAAAACTTAAACACATGTTGCCACACTTTGCGCACACACACACCAATCTTCCTGCCCGTTTGCACACTCATCTCAAACCAATCCTCCTTTTTCGAACCATGAAATCCGTTCCACAACCATCGTCCACCCCGACATCATCTCCATGGTCCGAGACAGATATTCTGTTGCACGATGCAAGTGCGCCATTCGAGATGGTTGGCGTGTATCAACCAATCATGGGCAATAAATTGATGACTTCATGGAAACACCGAATCACGGGGAAATATTACCTCTCCAGCGACCAGCCCCTGGTGTACCAAGCGTTGCTGCCATCAAGTCCATTCCTCATCCTCCACCAGATCCGCACCGAGAATCGACAGTCCAAATATCGCCACACTCTTTCTTCGGATGCCACCGAGATCAGCGCGTGGGAAGTTGCATCGACCCACATTCTGTATGGCGGTGAACGATGGAGTCACCCCGTAAACGAGACCACAGTCAGCTGCATAGAATAAAAGCAATGAATGTAATAGTGTAAAACAATCGATGATCATCATCCGTGTGTTTTTTTTGCGCATTAATCCATTTACACATTTCTACTAACTACCACACTGAACCGCGTGCGACAAGTGCATCATGCGCACGCACACATGCACACACAAACACACGCAAACAAAACACAAAGGAAACAAATAGAAGCAAACAAGGGAATTGCGACGGCGTTCCTATTGCAATCGGCGTCGCGCTGAACCATAGAACCATCGACTTTCCACTTCTTCATGGGCATATTCACCGCCACAAAACATGTCGCGGTTTTCCAAGGAAGCACTGTCGGCATTGTTGCAGCAATTGGGGTCGGTGCATTGTTGCCACGCGCGTTTGCGGTTGATTTTGGTCGGCAGGGCGCTGCGCGACATTTGATGGCATCCGCACAACATGCCGCGCACATCCTTCACGCACGACAGATTCCATCCGGACATGTCGAAGGACAATCCGCGACATTCGCCGAACATGTACCATGCGTCGCGCAAGTTGAGAATTTGCCAGTTCGCCAAGGACTGTTGGAAGGAATGGCACCCGAAAAACATGCTGCATGCTTCCGTCAACGCCGAGACATCGCACTTGTCCATGGACTGGTTGTACATGCGGCAGTTGCGGAACATGTACGAGCACGCTGGCGCCAACTTCCACCCATTGATGGATCCGTCAAAGGCCGTGCAACTGTCGAACATTCCCACCATCGTGTGACACTGGGGGTTGATGATGCACTCGTCCATCGGCTGATTGAACGCGGTGCAGCCCGCAAACATGCAATCCATCTTGCGCACTCCCGAGAAGTCCCATCCGTTCAGCGGTTGGTTGAAGGCGATGCAGTCGCGCAACATGGAACTGGTGTCTGTCACATGATACAAGTTCCACGTGCGCAACGGTTGGTTGAACAGAGTGCATCCATCGAACATGTGACTGAAGTCGTGGGCCATGAAGGTGTTCCAGCGACTCAGGTCGCGGTTGAATTGGCCGCAATGTTCAAACATGCGCGTGAAGTAGCGACCTCCAGACACGTTCCAGTCGCCGATGTCGCCGTTGAATCGATGACACCACGAAAACATGCGCGAAAACTCCTTGCCGTAGCGCACATTCCATCTCGACAAATTGGCCACGAATTCGCCGCAGTTGCGGAACATGTCGGAGAACACCTCCCCATTGCGCACGTCCCACTCCTCCAGATCGGCGCCGGTCACGTTGGAAAATTGGAACATGCCTTGAAAGCTCGTCACCGACCCCACCTCCCATGACGCAAACAGTCCCGCGCGCAGATAGCGGCATTGGCGAAACATGGACGAGGTGGTGCGCAAATTGGGTCCCAACGTCCACAACTGCAAGCCAATGCCTTGGAAACAGTGGCATCCGTCAAACATGTGCGCCACGTCGGTCGCCGCCGTCAAGTGCCAGGCGCCGAAGCGTCCATCCATCACGTGGCATCCAAAGAACATTTTGCGAAAATTGACGACCTTGCGCACGTTCCACTTCAGAAACGACGGGCAGCGCAGGGAGGTGCATCCTTCAAACATGGCTTCCATGGTGCGACAGGAAGACACTGACCACCCAGAGAGACAGCCGTCAAAATGCGCGCAATAGCGAAACATACCTGCCATGTCTTGACAGGCACCCACTTGCCATGTCTGTAGCCCGTCGCCATCAAAGTGCAAGCAGGATTCAAACATGCTGCGCATGTTGATTACCTTCGATGTGTCCCAGCGACTGAAATCAAAGCCCACGTTGGAAGCGCGCGCGAACATGGAGCGCATCGTGAGAACATTGCCGACATTCCAGCGCGACAAATCCACCCCGCGCAAATCCACGCCGTCGAAGGCCTTGGACATATCCGTCACGGCGCTGACGTCCCAATCTTCGATGCGACCATACTGCGCAATCAGTTCTTTGCGCTCTTGTGGGCGGTAAATGTACGCATACAGAAAGGTGTGGAACTGGTCCGAGGGAATCATGCGCGGCAAGAACGATGCCACCATCCGAAGCACATCGGAATGATTGATGCCTTTGCGATGAAACGCTTTTCCGAGCATGTAAATGCGCTCTTTCTCTTCAGGAATGAAACTGGATACAACAATCGACATTCTCGTCTTCTTTTTTTTTCGTTTCCGAAACGACAATCTGCAGTGAAAATCAACACCCTACCAATGTGAAAAAAAAAATTGTGTGAGAGGGTGCTAGACCACCCAACTCCATTCCCTCCTGTTGTCCCTGCGTCCTAGGCTCCCAGAAACGACATGTGTCTTCTGGAACACACATGTCGTTTCTGGGAAATAAGTTGTTACACACGTGTACCGAACGAAGAAACAAACACACGAAACCACCTTTTACGAGTTACACACACGTACACACACACACACACGTACACAAACACACACACACGTACACAAACACACACACACGTACACACACGTACATGCACAAACAGAACAAAATACCAAAACATGAACACCAACGCCATTTCCTCACGCATGTTGACACCCCCTTTCCGCGACAACGCCGTTGTGCTGCAGTCGCCTGACGCGATTCGCTTCCTCAAAAAAAAACAGCAAACCACTCAAATTGGGCACCATGCACCCAATGCAATCTTCGATGCAGCCTGGTGAAAAACAGCAACATGCAGTGTAAAAACACGAGGATGCACCACGTTGCAAACAACACCACTCGTCAACCATCATGCACAGAATGCAAGCAGGGTAGCACGCCGTCCATTTGAATTTGCAGCAAAGAACATTACCGTGTTGCTTCAACCGACACGTTTTCGTCAGATCATGGAATCGGTGATGATGCACTTCACAACAGTTCAACCACAGGAAAACTGGTGCGGCCACCAGAGGAACGTATAAGTACGTACCAAGACACGCCCACACACTGCGAACACATCCCATTGCAATTTCCAACCACAACCCTTCTTTCCAACCGGTCGATGCAAAGCATGGACAAAATTGTTGCAACCGCAGTGGACAGTTGGAGGGAAAACAGGTCGCGGCGGTCTCGTATGCGTAGATGTTCCTGCGAAGACGGGGCACATTCCAACCCAATGTGCTCATCTGGTTGCGATTGCTCATTCCACTTCGGAAAAACATGCATTCCATGTTTTCCAACTGTTCCGGCTGCCAGTTGCGCAGCGATTGGTTGAACGACGAATCTTCGAACATGAACGACATGTCCCGCACCTTGCGCACATCCCAATCGCCAATCGGTTGATTGAACTTGGTGGATTGAAACATTTTCGACATGTCCACCACATTGCTCGTGCACCACAAATCCAGTGGAAAATGGTGCCATAAATAGCGGTGGCCGTTGGGCCCCGCAAGCATAGAAAACAACGATCGCATAGACGTCACTTCGCTGGTGTCCCACCAGTCGGGCGGTCCGTACAAACGTGCATTCTTCAATTTTTGATGCAACGTTCCCCACGCTGCATAGTCCACCTCCACTTCGATCAAATTCTTCAAACAGTCATTTGGGATTGGCTTCCAGTGAAACAATTCCATGTACTCCGCCACGCAAAACACCAACGACGACGACGTCACGCCACGACGCGCACACCATCTCACGAATCGTTTTCGATATTCCGCAAACGTGTGTGGAAATGTGCGTGTGGAGATGAACAGCGCTGGCAATGTGCGATCCTCCTCCATCTTGGTGCATGCAACCAACACATTAAATTGTAACACACCACGTCTCGACACAATCTTGGGAAAAACAACAACACGTCACCACCGTACACGACACTCTACCGTAGCGCAAACAACACACCTCATCCACACACTGAGACACAGACACGACCGTGTTGTACGGGTACATGCACACTATCCCCAAAACGCACGCTGTGCCGACAATGCAGCACTCGTTCATCGCCGACCCCATGCGCGACAGCCATTTGCACCATCGCCACGAGCTTGGTCGACAACATTGCTCCAGGCGCATGTGAGGATTGGATGGAAACCAAGTAAATGCAACATAGTCAAATGCACAGTCGTTCTTGCGCAGGCGCGGAACATGCCACATCACCGTGCTCATCCGGTTCCGCTGCGACATGCCGCTCATTTCAAACATGCTGTCCATGTTTTGCAATTGAGACACATTCCAGGTGCGCAGCGGCTGATTGAACTTTAGTGCACCGTGAAACATGGACTGCATGGTCACCACGTTGTTCACCGCCCAGTTCGATAGCGGCTGATTGAATTGCGTTGCGTGCTGGAACATGTAATCCATCCTCGTCACATTGCGCACATCCCAATCACCAATGGGCTCATTGAACCCAGAACATCCACGGAACATATCCGACATATCCGTAACACTGCGCGTGCACCACCGCTCCACGTGCAATATGCGGCGCGACGCACTGTCCCGGAACGCAAACAATTTTGCCATCGAAGTCACCTCGCTGGTATCCCACCACTCCAGCGGACCGTGACTCACCACGACACCTGTCGGTACGTACACAATCTCTTCACTACAGTTGAGGATGTTCACCATTTGAAACAAGGTCTTGTCGGGAATTGGTTGCCAATGGTGCCAGTCAGTGAATTCCTGCACGTACTGCGCCAAATGCATGGTTGACAAACCCAGTGTTCGATCCAGCCACACGAGAAACCGACGTTTGTATTCGGCCAAGGTGTGTGGAAACGTGCGAATGGAGATTTGTGCACCATGGTTTTCCACGTCGACATTGTCATCCGCGTCTTGGTGCGGTTGCTGAATGGCTTCCATTCTGTCGAAGATTTGTCGTTGCGAGGAAATTGGAAATTAGATTATAGGGCTGCTGCGCAGAGGGATGGTCACCGGGAAATGCATCCTGTTACACAACTCTCCGCGATGATCAATGTACACGCCCAAGATTGTGCAGCGGAAAAAGGAACTTGGACAAACATGACTCATGATCGTGCGCCGCAAAGAGACACGTTCAATGCCCACGTCAAACATCCAAAAATTGACAAGTCGCGCAAATTCCTTTGCGCTCTTCACAGAACACAGCGACCAACACGCCAACCAATCTTTTTCCAACGGCGATCGCTTGCCCGGCGGAAGGGTTGCGCAACACTGCGCCACCAACTGCACCAAGTGATCCGCACACACTCCGCGGGATTGCATCCATCCGCGCATCAGAACCAGTCGGATTGAACCGGTGCGCATCACCTCGTTGCGCGGCAATGGTGGCATCACCATCGTTCTACTGGGTTCGTCGTTTGTTGCGCAGAGGCGACACTTCTTTCACGATGTCACACATTATCGATGGTGCAAAATGCCTTTGTTTAAATCACGTGGTGTTTTTGTTGGTTCGACGCATAACACTCGGTGGACTCCTGTGGGGGGGGCCGGATACTTCGGTTAAGACCGCAGGCGTGAGTTCTCATGTTTGTTCGGGTTTCGCAGATTTGGATTTTCGAGGATTCGGAAAACTGTGTTCTACAACAGAGTTTGTGGTGAGTGGGATTCTGGAGACAGCCAAAGTCCTAGGTGTCAGTATCTTTTGATTTGTGTCTGGTTGTTCTGGATCTCTCCATCATAATTTTATTTTTTTGTTACATTTTCATTCCAACACAAATACACCCCTGCTTGTCACAGTGGTGTATTTGCGTGTATTGATTGTGTTTCTTTTTCGTTGTGTTTTGTTTTGTTTTTTTGTTTTGTTTTGCATCGGGAAGCAACAGGACAACAATGCGAATCGATACGTCGAGTGGCACACCCAAGCTGCTGAAGGCCAAATCCTCCCCCAAAACACATCGCAAAGCAACGGTGACACCCACCCATCATCGTGCCAAACACGACTTCACGCCACCTATTTCCACCTTTTTCAGTGTTCAGTCGGCAGAACAGCCACTTCCTCACGACGGCAAGCGGAAAAAAGGAAAACGCAATGCCTCCGTCGCGAACACTCCCTCTCCCACCACCACGTCCACTGCTGCCACCATGCACCTCCTGTCTGTGTCACCACGATCTCCATTGCGCATGATGCCCCCGCAGCCGATTCCAATCAATGCTGCTGGTGTGCCGCAGCCCGCCACCAAAGCACAACTCCAATTCTTGGTGAACTGCTATCTCGACTGCCCAGAAAGCTACCACATCCTGTTCGGCGGCGTCGTCATGGATGAGTGGGACGTGTCCCGCATCCACGACATGAGCGAACTCTTCGCACACCGCGAAATCTTTGACGAGTATATTGCGTCGTGGGATGTGTCCAACGTGGTCACCATGCAAGAAATGTTCGTGCGCTGTTCTGCGTTCAACCAAAGTGTCCAGGAGTGGAATGTGCGCAAATGCCAAAACATGCGCCACATGTTTGCAGGGTGCACCTCGTTCAACCAACCACTGTGGAAGTGGTCGGTGCACAATGTCCTGCACTTTGACGGCATGTTCAGGGATTGCGCGCAGTTCGACCAGTCCATTCTCCTCTGGATGTTCCACCCACGTGCATCGGCGCTGTCCATGTTTGAGCATTACGTGGAAGGAGGCCATGCGCGCACCGCCATTCTCCGAAACATCGCATTCCTCGCTTGTCGCGAGCGCGATACGGTGATCAGCCTTCTGGAGGAACATCTCGACGGAACACCCACCTTCCCCCACTTTTCCACGCATCCACGCGGCACCTTGAAAGAGCATTGGACGGAGATGCGCTGCGAACTGGAACTTGCCATCAGTTGCTCCGACTTGGTGGACATCCTGTCGTTGGTGCACTCTCTTCCCGAAGATGCCCAAGGCCGCCCCTCGTTGCACCTCGATTTTTCCAATCTGGCGCGCCCTTGGTATCGCAGCGACAAACAATTTCCGTGCGCCCTTCAACAAATGCACGCATTCTTGTGCGAACTTCGCACATTTCAATTCATCATGGACGGAGACGACAACATCAGCTTGCTGCGCAGTAAAATGTTACGCGAACCATCATCCGTCTCCGACACCACCAACACTGACCATGATTCCTCCTCCTCCAAAATGCCGTCACTCTCGCAGCAGGAACAGCAGACACGAACGACGTCGCCGACCAGCGTTGCTGATGCACCATCATCCAGTTCATCGCCGCCAACCCTTCCCGTGCCAACCCCGAAGCTTCTCTTGTTGGACGTGCCCAACGAGGTTAAAAACGGAGCAGGAGGAACGAGCGAACAACACTTTGCAGACTTTGACATCTTCGACCTGAACGATTTTGACAACTTCATTGCCAACCTTCACCACTTTGACTTTTCCCCAGGAACAACTGTTTAATTGAGACCACTGTTTGTAGTAGACATATATACATTTGGTACACGGTAGCTGTTGTTTATTGTTGTTTTTTTTGTGCATCATGTGCATGTATTGCCTCGATTGTGTAAACGACTGAGTTTGCTTGCGTGTGAAACCTCGCATGCTTTCGTCGCATTTAACCGAAATAGAACCGTTTGAATTGTTTTCATTCCTGTCTGCTCGTTGATTCCGCTTAATCAGCTTACACATACACATACACACACGCATATACACACACACATACACACGAACAGGCACGTTGAATTGCTATTGGAAACACTCGTTCTTGACAATCGGTTGTGGAGCGACGAACTGCAGGACAACTCCTTCCAACAGTTTGCACCGATAATACCACCGGTTGCCTCGATGCTGCACGTGCAACACCTTGGCGCCCTGCGGCAAGGAGTCCGCCACCACACTTGCTTCCTTCTCTTCAACCACGTGGCCATCATCATTGTCCTCCTCCTCCTCCTCCGTCCCTGATAAACTTGGTTCCGATGACGTTGCAATCCACGAATCATCGTCACACAATTCCGTCAAATCAAACAACTCAAACTTTCCTCGCAGTTCTTCTGCTGCAGACATTGAACCAACATATTGGGGCAAATTGATCTCCTCTTGCACTTTCTCATCCTCGTGTTCTTTCTCGTCCTCTTGTTCTTCCACCTCATCCTCTTGTTCTTCCACCTCATCCTCTTTCTCCTCGTTCGCGACGACTGGATTTGCTGCCGAGTGTCCATCGCGCAACAAATGGGCAACCTTCTGCACGGGTTGTGCAGCATCATTGTTTTTGCGCCGCTTTGTCACGTGTGTTGTTGACAAAGCGGCACTTCGGATCCGACGCTTTGGAAAGTCGTCGAAGATAAGTCGATACATGTGTTCCATTGCGGCAATGTGACTGGCTTGACGATTGCCGTGCATGTAAATGTCGCAGGTGTCCGCATTGATCGATGCCACTTTGCACACCAACCCTTTCATCACTTTGGTGCCGCTCGCGCCTATCCCGAGATCATCGCGCATGATTTTCAAAGCCACGAAGGACCGGTGAACGAACACGCGGCGATCGTACGTGCGCCATTTCTCCATCTTGTCCGCAAATTGCGCCCACCATGTCTGCACGCTGAAGCGCACGCGGTACATTTCTGGCATCAAGTCACGGTACAATGCGCCAATGTATTGCACGATGGGCGCCAACACCATCACCCGCACCCGGACGAATTTCTCCGCCGGGATGCACCGCAACCATGTCGGCGGGTGGAGTTGATTGCCATCCTCTTCGTCCGACAATACCCCCTGTGCGCGCAACCACGTCCAGAACATCCCTTTGCATTGCAGCATGGGGATACAGTCGCGAAAGTGGTGGATGTCTTCCACCTGTCGAATCTTGCAAAAATACTGGTCGTGCACGCGGTTCACGATAGACAACCAAAACGGATCGTGGTCGCGCACCAACCCCGGCAGCGACACCGACACGCACGGATGGCGCAACATGGTGTCTCGCGAACAAAAGCGCAAATACGTGTAGCTCGACGCGAACAGGACATCCGTAGCGGCAATTTCTGTTTCCGCTTCCTTCCTCTTGCCTCGTCGTTCTTCCTTCACGATCACATTCAACCATGGAAACCCTCCGTTGTCTCTCGGCATCTTCCCTTGCATGCGCAGAAGCGCACATTGGAGTTGGCGCGACTCATCGTCGAACAAGGTGTGATCAACAGTGGGGACATCTCGCTTCTCCCACCCATCACCAACACCAAAAACACCAGAAAGACCAGCAAAGTCGGAGGAGCAAGAGACATCCGGCTTCGACAATCCACGTTCCGTCGACACTTCGAAACGAACTTTTTTCATTGTTACCACAATATCGTGCCAATGTGCAAGAAATATTTGTGGAAAAAAATGTGCTTTCATTTATGAGGAAGCCAGTCGTCCCACAACAGAAGGAATGGAAAGGGGGAAGAGGGAAAAGGGAAGAAGGAGGAGGAAGCGCACCCCGTTGGATGCTCCACACCAACTCCCTGCGTCCCAGAGTCCCAGAGTCCTAGTAAACAAAAACATTCCACGTGACAATAAACGCGTTTATGAATAGATGTGGCGGCGATGTCGAGTGCGTTGTCGGCGGCTGCTGCGCCGGCGCATGTGCGATGAACGACGGGGGAATCGGCGGCGACAACTGGTTTGTTTGCGGGTGCGGGCGCGGATGCGGCAACGACGACGGCGACGTGTGTTGCTGCTGCCGCCAACACCACCATTCTGCGCACCACGCGTGGAGGGATGCATGGTGATGTAGTAGTAATGGTCTGCCCGGTTCATCAAATAGAGATACGCGGGATTGAGTGCGGGAGGCACTCGTTGTCGCTTTGCCACATACTCCTCCAGTGTCTGCTCCGTCGGCGAAGAAACTATCAGCTTGACACTTCCCTTCGAACATTCGTTCAACCGTGCGCGCACGAAATCCACGTCGATGCCCGAGACGAAGGTGTCCTTCTTCTCGAGTGCCTTCATCACGCTCGACACAAACAAGTACGGATGGGACACTATCAATGCTGATGCCACTTTCTGCGACATGGTGTACATTACTGCACTGCGCGCATCCTTGATTGCTTTCATCCATTCGTTCCTTTCGTTGTCACTTCCAATGTTGTTCAACTGTCTTCGATTGTCTGCAAAAATAGCCATCATCACTGCGGAACGGAAAAACCGCATGTCGCGGTCGCGTTCATGTGCAGGTGGCTTCATTCCAGACAACACATCATCCATGAACGATCCGCGCATGTGATGGTACGCGCGCAAATACATGCGAAGCAAATTGGTGTCGTCTTTCCCAGTGTCCCGTGAAGTCTGCACCTCTTGCCAGAGATCATCAATGTCGTCGCATTCTTGTTTCAACATCTCCACGAGACGCTTGCGCATCTGTTGTGCAAAAAACATTTGATCAATATTGCCGGTGGACGACACAACGCGTTCCAGCGCAAAACATCGCAGCAACATTTCCAGTGAAGACTTGTTCTGCGATGCTGCGTGAAGCAATGCGTAAAAAAAACAATTGCCGTCTCCATCCACATTCCCTACTCCGTACACCATGCTGTGTTGTGATGGTTGTTGTGGTGGCGGTGGTGCGCGGGATGCGGGACCCGGTGTGTCGGCGGACGGAAGATCTTCCGCGCACACTTCGCGCGCACATTGTTCGAACAGAGAAGAAACCGCGGGCATGTATGCGCACACGTAAAAACAACCAATCACGAAACACTACCCGATCACAGAAGACGCACAACGCGGTTTACGTACCATGACAAGAGAAGAAATAACAAACGGTGGGCCTTATAAACAACTACAACACCGTTCTCCCACTGGGACTCTAGGACTCTAGGACGCAGGCAAAGCGAGGGAGGAAACGGAGGGTGTGCAATGGGAAAAAAGAAGGTGTTGGGAAGCAGGGTGAGGAGAAAGTGAGTGGGGGTGTGGGTGATGATCAACGCTCACACCCACTCACATTGTTATTGCCTGCCTGCTTTTTTTTGCGTGTTGATCTGCTTCTCAGTTGCTGGTCTTCCTTTCATCGCCATTCTTTGTTTTTCTTTGTCTTTGTCTTTGTTTTTGGTTCTCGTTGTTCTGGTTATTCTTGTTGCCATGTCTCCGCTCTTAGCTTCCCTCCACAGTGTTCCGCTGCGCATCAATCGCATCGTGTTGTCGCAAACGCGCGAATGGCGCGAATGGAAACGCGAAGGATTGTTGCGCAAAGTCTTGATCGATTTCACGCCGTTCACCGAGCTCGTCGATCTGAACATGGATGACTGCGGACTGGTGTACTTCCCCTGTCTCCCACCCTCCCTCCATTTCCTCAGCTTCCAATCCAACCACTTTCCCGCCATCCAGTCGCTGCCCCCGGAATTGTTAACCCTCAACTGCAGTTTCTGCGACATCGTCGTGTTTCCCGAACTGCCTGCCAAGTTGTCCGTCCTGGACTGCATGGAGTGCGGATTGGTGGAATTGCCGCCACTGCCCAATCAACTCATGTGTCTCAACTTCAGCAACCTCCGCAAATCCCAGCGACACGTCAACCGCATCTGGAGCTTGCCCGACGTGCTGCCAGAGACCCTCGCCATCATCAACGCGAGCCAAAATGCGGACCTGGTCGTCAACCTGGACACACTCGACGACTTGATGCTCCTGCTGTGCAGGGGATGCCCCACGCTCAATCTGTTGCGCAAACAACACGCCAGCCACCAAAATGCCACAAAACTCGACGTGACCTTCGACCAAGAAGCCGCCGCGCGCCGCCTCCTCCAGCGCGACGACCACAACCACAAAAACACTTCCCCGCGCGCGCGAACCCGGATGAACCAAGAGGATGAGGACGCCGCATCGACCAATGTTCCTGCGAACAAACATGTCATGCGCACCGCACTGAATCGCGTCATGTTCTCCATCAACAAAACAGCCGTGACCAACGTCGCCAATGCGTCCATCGCCCAAAAAAACAATCGACGCCCTCCCCTCGTGTTTGCGCCCAACCCCAACGTCTCCGGAACCGCCAAAGACCATGCCATCGACCAGATGGTGCAAGAAGAACTGGAGCGCATTCTCGGCGATTCCAAGATGTCCGTCTCCAAAATTGAAGTCACCAAGATTGAGGTCGTGAAAACCGACAAAGACACAACAACAACGACCACCACATCCACCACCATACCACCCGCGCAGACAAACAAGAACAATCCAGAAGTGTCGGCGGAATCAACAATCCACGGATCAAAACACAACCGGGACATCAAACACAAAGAAGAAACACTGGATGGATCTTCGCGGAACAACAAACGCGACAAACTCCTCATGGAACAATTCAAGTCCGCCTGCGACAATGTCGTTGCACGCAACAAACCGCTGGGCAAAAAACCTGTCGTGCACATGGAATACAAACAACTGCAAAACGGAGACACCGTGCGCATTTTCAACATCCAATGTCCATGCGGAAAATGCGCCGTCGATTGCTCCGGAGACCAACCATCTATTGTCGAATAATTAGTGCACAGTTAGTGTGTGTGTGTAGTAAGTGTGTGCAGTTAGTATGTGAAGTTTGTGTGTATAGTTGGTGTGTGTGTAGTTAGTTGGTGTGTAGTTAGTTGGTGTGTAGTTAGTTGGTGTGTGTAGTTTGTGTAAAGGTTAACGGTAAAAGACCCGGGTATGCACGAACATTCCGTTTATTAACAAGTTACAAATGACTTCAATTGAAAAACTGCTATTTCATCACGTTCTCACCATTTCAACTTTGTTTTGACTCACCTTTTTTGTTCAACATTGCATTGCAGCATGCGCAGTGCGTTGTCAACAACTTGGGGTGACACGATGTGAGCAACATCTTCAATCGTTGCGCGACACAGGGGACAAGTGGATTGTGAATTGCGGCGTCGATTTTCCACATGTGATCCGCGCATCCACTTGTGCACACAGTCTTGGCAAAACTGATGATTGCATCCCAACGCAACGTCGGAGGTCGAGGTCATGCACACTGCGCAAATCGCGGGACAAGACTCCGTGCCGCCACCACTGTTGTCCGAGGTGACCACCGTCCAGGATTCCCCGTTGCTAGATGAACTGCATCCTGTGCCATCTAAGAGCAATGGACGAAACTCAATCGACAATTTCCTCGTGTTCTCACACTGCACCACGACAATCATGGGTGGAAATGTGCGGCGCAACCACTCCACGTTCTTTCTCCGCTTGTGCTGCAACGAAACCTGCAGCAACATCGCCACACTGCGCTGATCCATCACAAACCACTCAGGTCGGTGTCGCCACAGGAAGGGCCAAAAGGTGCGGTGATTGTTCTTGTGCGCATGCACTCCCCCCGATTCCGAAGACAGGTCAACACCGCCACCGTTGTTGCCGCTGCTGCTTTCACCGCCACTTCCATCGCGCATCCCTTTCTCTTGCGACAAGGAAACAAACTGGCGCCACTTCTGCTTGGCATCCATGGGCAAATGGCGCGGCAAGCACCCCTTCTTTGCGCCGCGCTGGAACAACCAACAAAACAGCGGGTAAAACTTTGCCTTCCACGCCGTCTGCAACCATTCCAGCGTCGACAAGGTGGACATAGTTCCCAACTTGGTCTCCTCCAACACCTCCAGCAGCGCACGCAAGGGAGCAATGCGCCCTTCACAGCCTTCGATGCACTGCGCCACCAATCGCGCGGGCAACCAATCTGCTCCAATGTCGGGATACTGCACCGCGCAGCGACACAAGCAACACAACTTGTCCACAACGGCGCCAGCAGAGGGGGTCGATCGCGCAGACGGCGCAAGCATGGACGTGACCTTGTCGAATGCATGTGCCAAAAACTTGCGCGTGACGTGCAAGTTTTCCACGAAATCATTAGACGAAGCGTCGTTGTCCGCGGTTGCCGTGGCCGTGGCCGCCATCCATCGTTGCCACAACGTCTCCAACATCCGCACGTGGTTCCCGCGAAACGACGTGCTTGCCGACTCGCGCATCCAGCCCATGATCACCCATCGCGACAGCACAGGGACATGCAAATGCGGCAACAGCGCACACCATTGGTCGCACCATCCGTTCTTCACACAGACATCCAATCGCTTGCGCACATCGTACACCAGCGACCAATAGTGATCTTTCCACGGCGCATCGCTGGACATGCGTTCCAACAAGAATTGCGCATATTCCACGTTGAATTTCTCGGACAACATCGACGCCTGTCGCGCCACGTTGCACTGCACGCCGCGTTCCTCAAACCAGCGAAATGTTCGCAAGGTCGCTTTCGGGCAATCGCGCAAGGTGCGCCGCTCCTGCTCGCTCAGCTCTGGCCAATGCTGCGCCAAGGGACCCACCAATCGCGTTTCCACCCAGTTCATGATCGACACATTGCCTGTCTCCGCCAAACTCTTCAACCAATTCACCATGAACGAGCGCAGCCGCGCAACTTGCTTGGTTCGAGCCACCTCGAACGTGCGCATCACCGACGAACCGCGACACAGCTGGAAAAACGCTTCCATATCTGCACGGCGCAAGTGAGTCGGCCATCGGAAAATGTCCGTCAACATCGTCGCGAAATTCAACTCGACCCACATGTCTTCCAAAATCGTGCGCCAAAGCCAATCGCGCATCTCCGTCTTCCGATAGACAACCGCGAACACCATCCACTCATTGCACGAACAAATTAAATTCAACCCCCCCGTCCGCATTCGAGTACGAATGCGCCTCCATATGTGCTCCGCAGTGAACACCATACCATTCATGATGGCCATGCGCAACAACCCTTCGTCGACATTGATGCGCAAATCGTTCGCGTAACAATCGGCAATGTTGCGCAGTCCGTGCGCGACTGCGTGGCGAAACACCGCTTGCAGTTCATCCGCCGGCAGCAAGCGACACACCGTGTCCAATTTCCACATTCGGTTGGTGCGAGACCATTTCGCCACATGCATGGACCGCACTGCCTGCTTCCACCATGGACGACACGATCGCGATCCGCGATCCGCCGTTTGCTTTTTCTTCGCCAACATGGCGTCGTTCAACACGGTGTTCGCAATCATCGTTTGCACGCGCCGAAACACGCGGTCGGGAGTCGACGTGGACAAGAACAATGGGGGCGACACATTTTCCTCATTTTGGTCCCGCAATGGCACCTCACCCACTTCTTCCAATTGATGTTCCAATGCTCTCTCTTCCTCCTCCTCTTCCCCCGCAACCACCGTCACGTGATGCAGAAAAAACATATCGTCGACCAAATATTCGTCCGATTGCATTTTCACGCAGGTCAGACGACAGACGCAAACAAAATGAAAGAAAAATGATACTGAAAGGCGATGTGTGATTGATTGTATTAACGTTGGTTACATTTGCATGTACGAAATGCTGCAAAAACCATCTTCCGAAGAAGAAACAAACGAAAAACAATTGAAACAAAAACAAAGAAAAAAAAAACAACAACAAACGCGGGAATCCGTCGGCTCACTGAACGGGTTGCAGTCCAATGCAGGAACCCGCAAACAAATGAGCCACGGACACTGTGTCCATTTCTTGGTTCCACAAGCGCACCCGCTCCACATCTTGCATCAAATACCACCAGTCGCGTTCATCCATCAGCGCAATGCTACGTTTTGCAATTTCCCCCAAATCACCCTGTGTGCGAACAGGTGCATTCGCCAATTCTGCGCTGTCGCCATCGCATCCACCGTTGCCAATCCAGTCCGGGACCATCTGTTCTTCCTGCGCATCCACCAATCCTTCTTCTTGTTCTCCCAATCCATGCGCCGCTTCTCCATCCTTTGCGGCAGGTTCCAGGTCTCTTTCCCCTCCGTCAACGCAGCCGCCACATGGGCTGCTCGACGGAGGAGTGTCTTTGGCGCAAAATTCCACCGGGGTCGCGTGTTCCAACGGTTCAGGTTTCTCAGTCACAAGCGATCGATTGGCGTTGAATGCGCGGTTTTCCTGATTGTCCCACACAAACCAGCGATCCCTCTCCCTCTCCGCACGATCGATTCCATGCGCAATCCACTCCGCTAATTCCTGCTGACGACGATATTGGCGCAAACGCCGCACTTGGCGACTGCTCAACACGTACTCGCGAGGTGGATTGCGCGCAATGACCAGCGCCTTCGGAGTTGCGTTGGGGTTGGTGTTGGGGTTGGTGTTGGGGTTGGTGAAAGTGATTGAGGTGTTGATATCGGTATCAGTATCAGTATCGGTATCGGTGCGTGTGTTGGAAGTTGTGCTGGTGGTGGAATCAGTTGTCGTATCAGTTCCATCCTTGCGCACAATGGCACCAACGTGGGATGGGGTAGTCGACTGCGACTGAGACCGCGGTGATTGCGACGATGGCAACAACGCGCGCCAATCCAAATGCATCCTGCTCGCCATTTGCGCTTGAATGAATTTGCGACGTCTGTCCCACCACATTTGTCGACGCGCCTTCGTCTTCGACTGCGCTGGTGTGGCGGCCAAGGACACTTCTTTTTTCGCGGCTTCTTTTTTCGCGGATTCTTTCTCCAACATCACCCCACCTCCGTCCGTCGAGCGAGACACGCACGAAATAAATGTCAACATGGCCCGATTCACCGACTCGTCCGCAAGCGGTTCTGTCGGCGCAGCGCAAAATATGTCACACTCGTTGCCCACATTGCACGTCATGTCCATGTTCCTGTCCCTCTTACGCACTCACGCACGCACACGCAGTGATGTCGACCCGAAAAAAAAAGAAATGTTTGTGATCGTGATGCATCCATCCACAACTCGACCCCCCGCACCGCACCGCACCCCTCCCTCACACACCTGAAAAAAAAAGACAAAGGAACATAAATACATGTCCCACCGTTTTATGCAGCGACGTTATCTTTCAAACAACCTCGACAATCATCCATTTGATTTACCAAAAACAACTGACACAACAATACGATGTCTGTCTCCATGTCTGCCTCCATGTCTGCCTCCATGTCTGCCTCCATGTCTGCCTCCATGTCTGCCTCCATGTCTGTCGCCGCAACATCCACCGCAACAGAAACCCGCGCCGAATCCGCCGAATCCACCACCCCAAACATGGCATTGTGGTGGCAAGCCATGGAAGAGTCCATGCACCGTTTTTTCACCGGCGGCAACAATCGAAACAATGGCAACCATGGAAACAATGAAGTGCGCGAAATTCCCGCTTCTGCATCCACCACCACCACCACCACCACCACTGCCGCATTCAACATAGTTCCCATCGTTGCACCGTCAACCATCGCCATCCCTGTCGGCCACCGAGACACGTTGGAATTGATTCGACACATCGATTCCAACAACCACCGCAACGTGATCCATGCGCTCGACAACGGCGCACTGGGCGTGGCCGACCTCATTCATGTCCTCCAGTATCTCACCACCCGCATTCAATCCACACCTCATCACGCCAACGTTCCCATGTGGCAAGCATGCAAGCGCGACATCACCTTTCGCGTCATCTGTCAAGTGCGCCAACATGATCCGTCGCAATAACCATCCCGGTGCCAAATGTGAAGATTCCGGGTGCCAAATGTGAAGATTCCGGGTGCCAAATGTGAAGATGCGAGGAACAGGCGGAGGAACAGGTGGAGGAATGCGGAGGAATGCGGAGGAAAGAAATCGAATGCCATTTTACTCGTTTCCTTTTTTGTTTGGTTTGTTTTCATTCACATCGCCAACCCATCCCCCCCCCACTACCATGATGCGCCGCCGCCACCACGATTCACCATTTGCGTCTGCCACCGCCGCTGCCGAGTCTTCCGGCGACAACGATGAGTTCAGAGAAGAAGAAGAGGATGCATCCACGATCACCTTTCCGCATGTGTTGGTGCGCAAACCAGGCTTTGTCGTGGAAAAGATTGCGTCGCACGCGGTTCGCTTGCAATGTCAATTCCAAGCGCGACGAGGCGCGAACTTGCGCGCGCTGTTTGACATGCGCATTCTCGAACTCATGTTGCAAACCAACCAGGAATTGTTTGCACACCGCGACATAAACCCCGTCAGCGACAACGAAGTAGTCATCACCACCGTACTGCGCCCTCTGTTCGCAAAGTTGGGGCTGCCGGCGTTCTGCAGCCATCAGCGCGTGCATCGTACCGTCAGCAACGACGGACGCCAAATCCATTTCCACAGCCACCCCGAACCACTAGAACGCATCGAGGCCGTCATGGCGCAGCTGTCTTCCATCGTGGGCACCAGCCGTCCTTCGCCCATCGAACAAGTGTTGTGTACCTTCACCTTTTCCGACGACGGCCGCGTCGCGGAAGGAGACATCTCCGTACATTTTGCCGATACCTTGTTGCTTCCACCCCTCGTGGAAACCATGGTCGCCAAATTAGTGCTGCGTTTGTTCCACAAACTGCACGACACCTTGTTCGAGTTGTTGTAAATAGTAGAGTGGAGTAGAGTGAGTAGAGTAGAGTAGAGTAAAGTAAAGTAGAGCACTGTCAAAGCAAAACACCCCCATCCTTGTAACGCGTGTCAACACTGCGATTTAAACAGAACAACAACATTGGTTCCACCAATTGTTACCGCACGATTCCACACCTTCTGTCTCTCTCTGTCTCTCTGTCTCTCTCTCTTTCTCCTTCTCCCTTTCATGAAACTCACGAAACACGTCGAACAACTACTGAACAACAACAATGTCCAGTCGCCGAACAATGGAGGATGGTTTCGCGCGCTGTCTTCCTTCCCCTTCGCGGCAGCGGCGAAATCAACATGGTTTGCGATGCAACTTGGGTTCGACCTTCTCTATTGGCATGTACACTGGTGTGTGTTAGTATACTTCCGCGGTCACGACACCGAACAATTGCGCAGTTGCACATGTTTCGCATTTGTTCGCAGCGCAGCAAAATCCAACAAACTGTTCATCAAATTGTTCCAATCCTTGATCGCCAGTCCGTCGTGGCAATCCGCGCACACAGAATCCGCGGCAACCACGCCGCCTGTTCCCCACAACCCCCCCACCTTCGCCATGTTGAGATGGATGCCGTGGCTGCAAGAACTGCAACACACTATCACCGACTTTTCGGATCGCGTTCCCTTCTGCGCCTCCGACATTGACCCGGACGTGGTGCATGCCTTGCGCACACGGTTTCCGGCGCTGCACTGTCCATTGCCCGGAGACAACAAAAAGGATTGTCACGGCATGGTGTTGAACAGTGGCATGATCTCCATTGTCTCCCAAGGCACGATGGATGGGCGCAAAGTGGTAATCAAGTGGTTGCGCCGCGGAATTCGCGACGAACTCACGTCCGCCATCGAGGTGTGGCGCAACCTCCTGACCTGCTTGCGATGGTGGGGCGTCGATCGTCATTTGCTGGGCTCCGTGGAATCCGTGCTGCACACCATTCCCGCACAAACCGACTTCAAACAAGAGGTGCGCAATCTGCAACAATTTGCACAGCGATGCGCGCACCTCTCTTTTGTGCGCATCCCGCACGTCTACGCCACGGTGACCGACGTTGTTCCGTCGGTCATCGTCATGGAGAAGTTGGAGGGACGAACCTTGCAAGACGTGCGCGACGAAACCGAGCGCCTTGCCTACGGTGAGTTGGTGGTGACATTCGGACTCATCAGCTCCATGGTGTACGGCATCAGCCACGGGGACTTGCACCCCGGCAACATCCTCTTTTGCACCCATCCCGATCGCCCCCACGAGAAAGTGGTCGGCATCATCGACTTCGGCATCGTACAGTACTTGTCGCAGCGCGCGTTGGCAGATTGTTTCAACATCCTCACCGATTTATGTGTCAAGCCACCGCCGCCCGAGGAAATGGCCGAGAACATCCTCCGCAGCCAACTGGTGGTGCGCACGCGTACCCTCACGTCGGCCGAGTGTCTACGCGCGAAAACCATGTTGGTCGACACCTGTCGCGAACTGCAGCGCACCTCCACCTTCTCTCCGGCGCTGTGGATCCACACTCTCCATCGACTGTTGCTCTCCGAAGACCTTGGTATCCAACCCAGCAAAACTGTCGTGCACTTGAACACCATCCTGCTGATGGCGCACGGCACCACCTTGACCCTCTGTGGACCCAACTTCAAATCCGTCCTCACCAAAGTCATGCGTGACCTCTTTGCGCCGGTCATCGATCTCTTTGCCGACGAAAGCGATTCCAACACCAACCCCGACACCAACCCCGACACCAACCTCCACACCTAATCCATGTCGGCGCACACACACACACACACACTTCTTGCATTATCCCGACAATCTTCACATTTGGCACCGGGCGATCTTCACATTTGGCACCGGGCGATCTTCACATTTGGCACCGGGCGATCTTCACATTTGGCACCGGACATTTATTTGTCGATGACCACGTGGCGACTTAAGTTGTGGATGATGCGATTGTCCATGACGGAGGTGTCTTCGCCGCCAAAGCCACCCATGGCTTCCACGACGAGGCGCTGGTACTGTTCGGAGTGCGGAGAGGAAGAGTCGTTGCAGTCGGGGTAGTTGGTTTTGAACTCGCGGATCAACTGCGCGTTTTTGCACGCGACCTGTTCGATCATTTTGCGCAAGCGCAGCCGCCGCTCATCCTCCTTCTCCCATCGGTTTTGATCCTTCACATACAAGACTTCCCGCTTCTTGTCCGTGCAGTGAATGGGGCGTTGCGTCACATCCAATGCGCGCAAGTTCGAGGTGATGATGTTGGAAATGCCTTGGATGTAACCCAGTCGGCCAACGTTGATTAAGTCCGACAACTGCAGCTGGATGGAGTTGACGAAATCCGTGATGTTCATCGCATCCTTGCATTGCTCGTTCAGAAACACATTCAAGTGGAACGTCTTGCGCGAATAGTCGTTGTACACATGGGTCGTATTGTTGGTGGTGGTGGTCGTTGTCGTGGAGGTGCTGTTCATGGTCGCCGTCACCTGGCGCTGGTGGTGCACGATCTCCAACATCGCTTCTTGCAGCTGCTGTGTCTGTTGATGCTGTTCCAACAAAAAGTGCCGCATTTGCTGGTTCTCGTGGATGATCGTTCGCATCCATTCTTCCTGCGTCCCCGTCCCTGTCGCAAGGTTCGAAATAGCAGCAGCAGAAGACCCTTCGCGCGGCGTTGACGGCGGCGGCGGCAGCACAGTGCATCTGCGACGATGATACCACAACCCATTCCGTGTCTTGTATTGTTTCCGACACAGCTCACAACACCATCCTTCTCTTCCTCCTTCTCCCAATGCCGATGGTGACGGCGGCGGAGACGCAACCGCAGTCCATGTCACCATGGTTTTTGCGCGACGTTGGTGTTTCATCGTCAACAAGTGTTTCTGGTAATCACTCAATCGCACACATCGATAGTCGCAAGCTGCACAAAATCGGTTCGTTGCCGCCGCCGCCGCCGCAACATCTTGCGATGAACTCATTGGTGCAGAAGGAGAAGATGAAGATAGAGAAGAAGATGGAGGACATGAAGGAGGACATGAAGCAGGGGATGCGCGCGGCTGGCACTCCGCCGCTGGTTCACATGCCACGACTGGCGCGGATACTGCTGATGAAACGATTGACGTTTTCGACAAATTCGAAGGAGGATCAACGTCAATTGGTGCTGCGCAAACCACGGACAATGTGTGGGGGAAAGATTCCTGTGGAAAAGACATCCGCGCGCGATGTTCCAACTCTTTCGCTCTTGCTTCTTGCACACTGCGCAGACAATACACTGCGATGCTTCGAATGCGCCAGCGATCCCATCCACCTTGCTCTCGAATGGCATGGTACACCGGCAACTTCGTGCTCATGCGCGCCACTTGCTGCTTGTGATAGGAACGACGCTTCACCAAATTCGTGGTAAATCCAACATGCGACACTGTCACACACGGATCCACGCACACTATTTCGTAGATGATCGTTTGCGAGTAATCCACAGTTCGTTTCGGCATCGCAGAAACACTCAATCTGTCTGTCCGGCGGTGTGGAGGGAGGGAAGGGGGTTCTGTTTAAAACAACACACAAAAACTGCCAACTCGTCCACACCCCCCCCAATTCAATCCGCCAACCCAACATTCTTCATCCAAATAAATGTCCAATCTTTTCTCTCGTTTTTCCTTCACAAATCCACCGTAAATCCTTCAAAGTGGGCTGCGACTTTTTGCGACTTTTTGTTCAAAAAGTGTTCAAAAAAAGGGTCTTCGTCACAACCATGTCAGGATGCAAACATCCGAGCACACCACGAAGCGTGTCGTAGCGCAGGCAATCCGGTCGCGCGACTTTTCTGCGACTTTTTGTTCAAAAAGTGTTCAAAAAATGTCTTATGGACAAACGCTCTCATGTCGCAATTTCACACACAGTTGCCACACGAGAATAAACATTGATGGTCGATGGTTGCGCACACTGGAATTGTGTGTTTTGGGGTGTGCAAATAAATGTCACACCGACAAATGGTGCCAATGCGACATTTGTTCGCAAATTCAGGAATGTGACAAAATTTTAGTTTTGTCACATTTTTGTCACATTTTTGTCACATTCGCAAAATGTCCAACTTCCGATCACTCGTTTTCCAACGACCTGCGCCAAAAATGCTTGTGGTGTGCCCCGACACATTGCGTCAATTGTTCACACGATCCATGCTGTCACAGAATGACATTCGTCTGTTTTCCCCATTTTGATTTTTCCCCCGTTTCACCTTTTCGGCGCAGAGAAGGGCCGTAGTGGCAATTTGGACAAAATAAATGTCCATTTTTCAAAAGCAGCCAAACTCCTTGTCGAATTTCCAAATCATTTGTGTTTTTCCTTCACAATTTCCTTCAAATGTGACAATGATTGACGGATTTCCTCCAAATGGAAATGGGGAATGGGGAATGGGGAATGGGGAATGGGTGGAGGAGAGGAAGACGGGGGGATAGACGGAGCTCCGGCGCCGGGTGATAAATCAATCCATTTGCGTGTTTGTTTCGTTTGCATTTCACACTCTTTTGCCATGTTTGCGCCAATACCACTGGTCAATCCACAAGAAGATACCATTCCCACCACGTTCATGCTGAGTGAAAACCACTGTTTGACCATTCCACTGACACAAGCGGAGTGTTTTCGCATCGGCAGCTTCGTTCCTCAATTGCTGATCGCCAACAAGGCATCGCAGCGCCACTTGGCATACGGCGATGGCGTGATGTGGGGAACCATCGTGGCCAACATGGATGCACCGCTTGACGAATTGCGCGCGATCAAACAAAACACCACACTCGCGCGATACACCCGCATAAAACGCAGCATTGAACTCGTGTCACGCATCCTGCATCCATTCATCGCCTTTCGCAACATTGCGCGGTGGATGGACATCTTCGTTCAGCACCGCAACGCGATGGGATTTCGTACAATCCACCGTCTGCTAGAACTGTGCATAGGGTTGCTGCGGGATATGCGCAATGTGAAAACTACATCGACCCCAGAAGAAGTGGAGTCGCTGCGCACCCTCGTGGACGACTGTTGCAAACTGTGTCGCATGATCGGATTTCAGACGGACGAGTGGACGTTAGCGCGACCCTTTCCCGACAATGTGCACTGGCTGGCGCACGAATTGCGGATGCATTGTCCTCATTTTCGCTGGCGCACGGACCATCTCGATCCAATGCACTGTACGAATCGCTTTGCGCGCACGGCGGACAACATGCATCCTGCCGATGACACTGCCGACAACACCAATGTTTCAGCCACTGTATCCGTGCGCGTTGATCCAGTCGCTCCCGCAGTGGTGATGCAGGTGCGCCGCTCGCAACGATTGGCGCACAAACCCGGGGTCTCTTACCACCCTTTCTTTTAACGAAACGGACCCCCGTTTTTTCCAACAATATTTCACTCCCCCTCCCACCTCTTCTCTCCACCTCTTTCACTCGCTGCGCACTCACACACACACACACACACAAAACACACCATTTCGCACACCTGTATCCCACTCCGCCTCCGCCTCCGCCCCTACATTTGCAATTGTTTGCCCAGAACACCCTTCACATAATTTTACATTTGCACATAACATTGTTTTTGGTTTGCAGGCTGTTTTTTTTGTTTGGAAGAGTTGCTTCGTTGTTTCTTGTTTTTGTTGCCATGGAAGTTATGCAAAAGTGCATCGAGGTTGCGGAACCTTCCGAAAAAATGGCATTGAGCGCGGCGTTGGATATCATGATGTCCATGCCCGAAGAGCGGCGCGAACATTTGTTCGCGTTTGTGAATCAGTTGTTTGAACGCAAATTGTTGGCTGGTGTGACTCTCACTGGGGTGGAGATGGACAGTCCCGAATTTGACGAGGAAATGCGCAAATTTAACGAATTGATGTGGATTGCACAATCGGCGATCAAACTGCAGTCCCAATTTCTCCACAGCGACAACAACGACCAACCAGAGCAATTGTCGGAGGACGAGGTGGATGTCCTTCGCCGCACACTCGGCGTCAACCAGCAATCACATCTGAACACACACACTGTGTCGGACGCAAACGCAGAAGCTGAAAAGGAAGCATCAACAAGATGTTGCGCAATGGGCGATGGTGCATGTTGCACCACACCGCTGACCCGCATGTCGCAAATGATGTCGGTCCAAATCAATTTGGAGAGTTGTGTCTGCGCACGTAGCCACCTGCACCACCGTGGTGTGTTTGCCATCAAACCCATCCGACAGCACGAAATTATCACCATTTATCCTACCGATGTGCTCACAGACCAAGCATCGTACAACATGGGCTCCGAAAAGCCCGTACAATACAGCCAGCGATTCCTCGAATGCGTCGCCGAACTGTCCAAGAAGTGCGCAAGCGATCCCAATAGCGAATACAAATTCATGCTACGCGACGTAATGCGCAGCATGGCGCACTATGAAGCCAAAATCGATGATCGCTTCTCTGTGTTTGGCTGTCCCCTGTTTCACCATCACCCCACCTATTTGGGTCACATGTGCAACGATGCCGCAAAACTGTCCACGGATGACATTCGCGCCAAACGGTTGTACGCCAAAATTGCACTGCTGCGATGCAATGCTGGATTGGTGTATCGCAACCACATTCTCTTCGTTGTCGCCACGCGCGACATCGACGAGGGAGACGAAATCCTCATTCCCTACGGCATCGACTACTGGCTCTCCGTCTACCCGCCACCGCAGGCGTCGTTACCCGTAGCCACGGCAGTCAGTGCAGCCGCAACAGCTGTGCAAACAGATCGACCTGCAATGGCCAACATGACCGTGAACGTGAAACCGGAGAACGATGAGGCAAGTACCACATCAAAAGGTAAGAAACGCAATAAAAAAAAGAAACGCGCAGCATACGAGTTCGCCGGACGTCGAAATCAAGATTCTTGGCAAAGCCTCGCGTTTTGTTAAGTGTGTGAACATGTGTGTGTGTGTGTGTGTGTATGTGCGCGTGTGTAATATGGTTAAATCGACGTTAATACAGTCGAGTGGTTTGTTTTTGATTGCATTCATCGCCTTTCTCTCCATTTATTTACCCCAACACACATCTTTCTTGATCGGCATTATTTTGTTTGCAGCGAATAACAAACCCACACCATTTCGTCATGACGCATCTCCTCTCCGACACGAAATGTCGCATGAATTTGGTGTGCATCTGGTTGGATCGCGCGGGAGTATCTTCGGACTATGTACGCCGCTTTGTCGCAAGCTTCCTCAACTTTGTTCCCCTAAACAGTGACATTCTCCGAGCGTTGGTCAAACGGTGCACTTTTGTGTATTATCGTGGACCAATGCACGACGCACAGCGCAAAGTAAAAGTGTCCGCGGCGATAAAAGCTAGACATGGACAATTCGAAGAGTGGGACACGTCGCTCGTGACGAACATGTCGCATCTCTTCTGCAACATCACATGCTTCACTGGCGATGTGTCGAGATGGAATGTCTCTCGTGTCACGAACATGGATAGCCTCTTCCACAATTGCACGTGCTTCAATGGCAATGTGTCCGGATGGAACACTGCAAATGTCGAGTCGATGTACGGGATGTTTTATCACTGCGCATCGTTCAACCAGCCACTGAACAACTGGAATGTCGCCAAGGTGAAACACTTGGACCATGTGTTGTTTGGTTGCACTCGCTTCAACCAGCCCATTGACACATGGAACACGGCCAGTGCGGTAAGTTTGGAGGGCGCGTTCGCGGGATGCATCGTGTTCAATCAACCGCTGGACACATGGAACGTGTCGCGCGTTACTTGCACCGCCCACATGTTTCGAGGATGTTGGCAATTCAATCAGCCCCTGAATGCGTGGAACATGTCCAATGTGACGTCGGCGAACAACATGTTTTACCATTGCGAGCGGTTTAACCAGCCTCTCGATCGCTGGGACACCTCTCGTGTGCAAGACTTCAGCTACATGTTCGCGCAGTGCACACAGTTCAACCAGCCGTTGCACATGTGGGATGTGTGCAATATGGTCAACGCGGCGGGCATGTTTATGCTGTGTCGATCGTTCAACCAACCGCTGAACAGCTGGCGCGTGGACAAACTGCACAATGCGCGCGACATGTTTTTCAATTGCACGGCGTTGACCCATCCAGTCGATCAGTGGAAGTTGGACCCGCGATGCAACTGCGCGGGCATGTTTCTGAATTGCGTCAGTTTTCCGCGGGAATCACCCAAATCTGCGACACACCTTGCTGCCCTTCCGACCACAAACACCTTTCCACCGGTGGACCCTGGGCTTTTGAATTACAAACTGCAACCCAGCATCCGTGTTACCAAGCAAGGCATCACCGTGTACCATCCTTCGGACAACGAGCACCACGATGATGATGATGATGACGATAACGATGAGGGAGAAGATGAGGAAGAAGATGAGGAAGAAGATGAGCAAGCGAGTCTGTCCGATTGACAGTGGTGCTGTGCAACAAGCGCCGGCCTCGCAAATGGTTGCATCTCATTTTTTTTCGGGGGTGGGGCGCTGGATACATTGATGCATCAACACTTCTTTCATCTCTCGTTGTCATCTTCTTCCTCATCATCGTTATCGTCATCGTCATCTCCACGTTCATCCTTTCGTTCATCCATTGTTGTTCCATGACCGGATCACGACTCGCCCGGGAAAAAACGACGCACGTACCCTATCCAGACATCACCATGCGCGCGCAACTGTTGCGTACATGGCTAGACCGGCGCATGGTGTACGAACATGTTGCAATGCACGTGGAGGACTTTGCGATGTTGTGTGAACCGGTGCACGATCCGTTGACGTTGGTGCGCACATGGTTCGCGTGCAATTCGCCCGACGTGCACGCCGCGTTGCGTTGGCGCCACGGTCCGATCGAAGAATGGGACATGTCCAAGGTGCAATGTTTGCGGTGCGTGTTTTCCTCCGTCGAGACGTTCAATGCAGACATTTCGTACTGGGACACGTCGCGCGTGACGGACATGACTGGGGTGCTGATGCACTGCCATCGCTTCAATCAACCGATTGGGCGTTGGAACACGTCGGCGGTGGAGAACTTGGCCTGGGCACTGATGGGTTGCACGAACTTCAACCAACCGCTGAACGACTGGGATGTGTCCAGCTGCCGGTATTTCCGGCACTGTTTTTCGTGCTGCGCGAAGTTCAATCAGCCGCTGGATCGATGGCGCACGGCGCGCATGGAAGAGGTGCAGTGCATGTTTGAGCAGTGCCACAACTTCAACCAGAACCTCAATCTGTGGAACGTGAGCAATGTGCGCGACATGGACAGAATGTTCATTGGCTGCTGTGAATTCAACCAACCACTGGACGAGTGGAATGTTGCGCGCACGTCCACCTTCAATTACATGTTCGATGGGTGTACCTCCTTCAACCAACCGCTGGACAGGTGGGATGTGCGCAATCTGCATTGCGCCGTCAAGATGTTCGGTCGATGCAAATCCTTCAACCAACCGCTGAGCTCTTGGCGATTTCGTGCGCGAAGCATTGCGCGCTGCTTCGAAGGGTGCCGGTCCTTCAACCAACCCGACACGCACCGCGCGTGGATGGAGCACAATTTCAAGTGCTGCGAATTGCTGTATTACAGAATAGTGTTCAACGACGAAATGCAAAACATTGTCGATCCCGAAACGATGGTTCGGCGACGATGGCAAAGGCGCGCACAGATTGCCGCTGAAGTTCACGAGGAGGAGGAAGAACAAGTTGAGGAGGAAGAACAAGTTGAGGAGGAAGTAGAAGCAGCAGAGGAGGAAGAAGCGGTGGAGGAAGAAGAAGTAGCAGAGGAACAAGCAGATGAACAAGTAGAAGAATCAGCAATCGTTGTAAGGTGTTGGCGTTTAGCTCCGGATTTTAGTCGATGTTACATGTCTTGACAATGCTGTGTAACTTATTAATTGCAATAAACGCGTTTATTTATATACACATGTTTTTTGTTTGAAAAAAAAAGGTCAACGTGTTGAAAAATCAACAGTTGCCGAAGAAAGATTCGAATACTGCGCGCATGACCGACATCCAACTGGCGACGGTGTTTTGCTCTTCCAGTTGCATGGCGATGCGAACATCGGGTACGCGGTCTAACAGAACCGCGGAACGTGTGTCCTCTTTGTCCTCTTTGTTCTCTTCGTCCGTCGTCCATCCGTTGTGCAATTCGATCCACTGCGCGAGCCGCACCACGACATCGTCCCACTTCATGCGCGCAATTGATCTATCTTGTGGCGGAAACATGAAATGCCAGCATGGGGGCACGGGTCGCGCGAACGGATCGGCGGAGGATGTCGCGTTTGCCTTGACCATGCTTTGCAAGGTGCGCTGGGTTTGCGCCTGTTTCTTCTGTTTGGAGGCCGCTGCGGACAATCGTTTCGCGGGCGGCAAGGATGGGTTGGTGGTCGACGCCAGTGAGCGCTTGGAAGACGCGGACATGGTGGAGGATTCAGATGCGGAGTCATGTGTGGATGTGTCATCGCCAAAGGACACGTCGCGCAAAGTGGTGTGATTGTTTTCGTGCTTGTTCTTGGAATTGGCGGCGGCGGCGTTGGCGCAGCGTCGCCCTTTCTTTCCAGCCTCGTTGTCGTCGATGCACAGCTGTAAGTTGACGATCATGATAACAAATAATTACGATGTTGACGAATGATGGCGGATGATCAAATCGACAAGTGACTTTGTTTATGTCCCTTTGTTTATGTCTTTCGCGCGCGCAACACCCAAAAAAAACATCAATCGAATCGCGGAAACACACAAACCCAACATGTTCCAATCGCGGCGCGAAGGCGGCGGCGCAATCTCTTTGTCACTCTTTGTCACTCTTTGTCACTCTTCGCATTGCACGGCAAAATGTGTCACGTGGCAAAATGTGTCACATCGGTCACGCAATGGTTCGTTGCATGTTGCGGCGCCGGGAAACAAATGCGATACGATGGCGGCGGCGCGCACTCATTCGCGGTCCTCCACGGGAGGTGGGTTGGCGTCTGGTTTGTCCTCGATGACGATGAGTCCGAGTGGATCCTTTGTTGCCCCTGCGTTTGCCGCCGCCAAACCATCCCCCGAACCACCCTTTCTTTGCTGGCGCAGCTGCTGCCGCGGATGGATTTGCCGCGGTACCGTCTGATTCGCCATTTTTCTTGTAGTTGTCGTTGTCGTTGTCGTTTGTGGTTGAGTTGGATTCATTCAAGGCATCGTATTCCTCTGCGGTGGCTTCGCGCTCCACCACCGCGCCTTGTTTATCCGGCGTTGCCCCTTGTTGTTCAGGGACACTATCGTCGTCGTCGGCGCTTCCTCCACGTTGTTTACGACGTTGTTTCGCAGAGTGGGGTTGTCGGCGCTTGCGCATCATGTTGCGACAAATGAGACAAGTGCAATCCTCCTTGTGTCCGTTTTCTTTGGAAGAAGAAGAGGATGAAGATGAACGCCCTTTCGCACCGCCGCCCCCCGAAGCCGCAGCCGCCGTCGATCGGGGAGTGTACCCGCCGCGCTTTGCCTTGTTGCGAATGTTCTGGCAAATGTGACAATGGCACGTGAGTTTGTGTCCATTCTTTTGCCGCGCATCGTGTTCCCCCACAGCCGGCATGATTTACTTCTTCGTGTTCTTTGTCTTCTTTGTCTTCTTTGTCTTCTTTGTCCACTTGGTGCTGAGTGTTTCGCCTGATGTATTGGACCAAGAAAAAAAGCGGTTCCGCATTCCCCTCACGCACACCCTGCGCACCCCTTTTTTTGTAACCACCCCCACCCTTCTCACAGTCCTCTCACAGTCCTCTCACCCTTTCGTGTTTCGCATAATTTTTCAACTTGTGTGTTTTTTTTTGGGTCGCGAAAGAAGGAATATTGTGTCGCGTCATGATCTCATCCAATTTGCCTTCTCCGTCACCAACACTGTTACCACCGCGGAAAGTATCGCCGGTGGTCCAGAGGATGCGATTGATGCGTCTGCATTTGTCGGAGACTTGCGCAATTCCGATGTCGCTGTGTCGAATGGTGGAAGAATATGTCCGATATTTGCCGATGCCAAACAACATGATTTGTGATTTTGCACGCCAGCACTTGGTCTTGGTTCTGCGTGGAAGCCCTCAGTTCCCGTTTTCATTAGCGCGATTCAAGTGGAATGTGCACGAGCAAGCCATCTATGGTCCCATTGAAGAGTGGGACACTTCAACTGTCACAAACATGCGCTCAGTGTTTGTGATTCCTGATGTCCGAATGCGATATTATCAGTTCAATGCCGACATATCGCACTGGGACGTGTCGAACGTCGAAGACATGTCCTACATGTTTGATGGAGTTCTGACATTCAACCAATCCCTGTCGTCGTGGAACACAAGTCGAGTCACCAACATGGCCGGAATGTTCAACGGTTGTGAATGCTTCAATGGCGACATTTCGACGTGGGATGTCTCGCAAGTGACCAACATGCGTTCAATGTTCAGCGACGCCATCAGTTTTAACCGCGACCTTTCTCGCTGGAAAACATGCAAATTGACCACAACCGCGAACATGTTTTTCAACGCGCAATCGTTCAATCAGCCATTGCATTCGTGGGACTTGTCTCGTGTCACAGCGATGTCCCGCATGTTTTCGCACGCGAAATGCTTTAATCAAAATATCAGTTCGTGGAACACGTCCAATGTATTGGAAATGGACAGAATGTTTGCGAACGCTGCTGCGTTCAATCAACCACTTGACGAGTGGAATGTCACGAAGGTGCAGACGATCGCGTGCATGTTCGTGGACGCGGTGTCCTTCAACCAGCCGCTGGACAAATGGACAAATTTGCCTCTGTATGCTAATGTGCATGGTATGTTCCAGAATGCACGCTCGTTCAATCAGTCGGTGCGATGGATATTTCCGCACCTGCGCGCAACCAGATATTCACCATTTGAAATTTTTTGCGAGACAACTGCCTTGCAACACGGCCCGCATTTTGCAACGGTCATACGTCTGTGCAATCGACATTCGTGGATGTGGAACAAAGCGGGGACATTGGAATTGTTCATCAAAACAGGTTTACACAGACGGTTTCCAAAGCACGAACAAGTTATTCGAACCATATCATCAATTGTTGTAAACAACTTCAAGATCGACAAAATGGCTGACCTGAAACAGCTATGCGAAGCAAATGGAATTGTGTTGCGCGAAGAATCTATTCCCACGCCGTACGCCACCGACAGCGAAGATGAAGATGACGAGGAAGAAGACGAAGATGTTGACGACGAAGATGTTGACGACGAAGATGTTGACGACGAAGATGTTGACGACGAAGATGTTGACGACGAAGATGTTGACGACGAAGAAGATGTGGAAGATGATGAGGACAAAGTGAATAAGGACGAAGATGTCGACGAGGAAGAAGTAAATGAAGTTGATTTGGAGTTGGTGGCGCAAATGTTCATATTGGTTGCGTTCATAAAACGCAACGACTCTGCGTCTGACGCCTTGCCTCCCGATGCACGGACTATCTTTGATTTCCCTTCGACGTGGGGCAAAACTGCGGACGTTTGCAAAAGACTGACCAACGACATTTTTGTCGACTTGTTCTTACAGGCGGAAAACATGGACTACTTACCCAGACGGTTATCTCCGTTCTTTGCACTTCGATTGTAGGTTCTGTTGTCGACAACCATGTAACCATTAATCAAAGCAACTCTGACTCGTTTTTTGTTTGTTTGTTCAAATGATCGTTCCTCGTGGTTTTTCGAAGCGTTCTGTCACGCGTCAACTCATGTGGTCATGGTTAAACGCGCGAGCAGACGTGCACGATGCCTTGTGTGATTTGATCGACGCATTTCTGCGGTGGTTGCCGGTGCCCCCCGATCTCATCCGAGAATTGGTGTGCAAATACGAAGTGGAAGTGTATCCTTACGGTCGCATCGAAGAATGGGACACCTCGCAAATAACAGACATGAGTAACTTGTTTCGCAGCTCTTGGTGGAAGTTCAACAAAGACATATCACGGTGGGACGTTTCCAATGTCACGACAATGTGCAACATGTTCGTTGGAACCAACATCAATCAATCGCTGTCTCGATGGAATACGTCCAGCGTGGTCACGATGGAAAAGATGTTCGCCTGCTGCGGACGATTCAATGGCGATATTTCCACCTGGGACACGTCAAAGGTTGTCTCCATGGAAAAAATGTTCGATGGCTGCGACGTATTCAACGGTAACATTTCCACCTGGAACACATCCAATGTTGTAACGATGAGTGGAATGTTTCTCGACTGTTTCCAATTCAACTGTGATATTTCTGCCTGGAACACATCCAATGTTGCAACGATGAGTGGAATGTTTCTCGACTGCCACAAATTCAACTGCGACATTTCGCGGTGGGATGTTTCAAAAGTTCAATCCATGCGCCGTATGTTTTGTTCCTCGGGATTCAATCGATCGTTGTCTCGATGGAATACGTCCAATGTTTACAACATGAGTGAAATGTTTGCAAGTTGCACTCACTTCAATGGTGATATTTCCACCTGGAACACATCCAATGTCGGCGTCATGTACCAAATGTTCAACGGGGCACTCTCCTTCAATCAAGATGTGTCACGGTGGGATGTGTCGAATGTGCGCACCATGCGAATGATGTTTTGTCGTTCGGGATTCAATCGATCGTTGTCTGGTTGGAACACCTGCAGCGTAACCGACATGAGCAACATGTTTGAAATGGCCAATTCCTTCAATGGTGATGTTTCCACGTGGAACACGTCCAATGTTTACAACATGACGAAAATGTTTGAGAGGGCCAATTCCTTCAATGGTGATATTTCCACGTGGAACACATCCAACGTGCAATCCATCGGTGGCATGTTCTGCGAAGCCCATTCGTTTAATCAAGACATCTCGCGGTGGGATGTCTCCAATGTGCGATCCATGCGACGCACATTCTGCGGGGCCCGTTCCTTCAATCAAAACATCTCGCGGTGGAATGTCTCCAGTGTGATAAGCATGAATTACATGTTCAACGAAGACGACACCCCGCCGCACACAAACATCGGGGTTGCGCAATGGAATCCGCGCAGTTTGCAGCACCCCTTTTTCCCTGGGTGCCAAATGTGAAGATTCCGGGTGCCAAATGTGAAGATTCCGGGAGGGGGGGTGAAGGGTGTTGATGTTCGGGGAAGGGGTGACGATGTGCACATAATTCAATTTGCGTCGTGCATTCGTGTCATTCTTTGATTCGGCGATCACTTGCGCGTTTTTGTATCACCTTCGTTTGCGACAATGTACACCACATCCGCTAAGTCAAACACCTTGGTGTTGCGGCGCCGACTGTTGCGTTGGTGGTTGGAAGACCATGCGAAATTGCACGTGCACCTCTTACACACGGTCGAAGAGCATGTGCGATGGAAACCGGTGCCGCAATCGCACATTCATGAACTGGTAAAACACTTCCGCATCGATGGACAATTGACACCAAACCTATCGTTTTACATGAACGCAATGAGTGTCTATGGTCCCATCGAAGAGTGGGACACTTCACAAATAGAAGACATGTCCAATTTGTTTGGTTGTCGAGAATGCATGTACGACCACCGCTTCTTCAACTTCAACAGCGACATATCTCAATGGGACGTGTCCAATGTGCAAAATATGAACAGAATGTTTCAAGGAGCAAAATCATTCAACCAAGATTTGTCCTCGTGGAACACCTCGAATGTGGTGAACATGTCACACATGTTCAACCATGCGATGAAGTTTAACCAATCTTTGTCGACGTGGAACACCTGCAATGTTCGGTGCATGGACTACATGTTCGCAAATTGCGCAGCATTCAACGGAGACTTGTCAACGTGGAATATGTCAAACGTGCAATCCATGTGCGGCATGTTCGCCAGAGCAATAGTGTTTAACCAACCCGTTGGCGACTGGGACTTGCGCAATTGTGTGCACATGGAGGAATTGTTTTTCAATGCACCCGCATTCAATCAGCCGTTGGCAACGTGGGACGTGTCCAATGTGCGCTTCATGAACAAAATGTTTGCGCACACTGTGCAATTCAACCAACCCTTGGACACGTGGGATGTTTCATGCGTCACCACCACGTGGATGATGTTCGCACACACCACTGCATTCAACCAACCCTTGAACAGGTGGAATGTGTCCCATGTGCAAGATATGAGTGTCATGTTTTCGCACAGCATCGCTTTCAACCAACCCCTGAACTCGTGGAACACTGCTCGCGTAGTGAACATGAGCAGGATGTTCGCTAGTTCCAAGGCTTTTAACAACGCCGTCGGTCCGTGGCGCATGTTTGATTGCTCTGGCATGTTTATGTGGTCCAATGCATTCAATCAGCCGCTCGACGGATGGAAGTTGACGCCCTGTGCAAATGTTTTGGCGATATTTCACGGCGCACTTGCCTTCAACCAATCGGTGCGGTGGTTGTTTCCCCGTCTGGACACTATCCACGATGATGTCAATACGTTTTACAATCCGCCGTTTCAGTGTGCATTCGCGTTAGAAGACGGACCGCATTACGATGCATTGGAAGCACGCAACTACCCATGGATGAAAGCACACACACCCTACGACCGCTTTGTTGCCGCCAAATTCCATCGCAAATATCCACGCCACACTGCGGTCTTGCGCGGAATGATCAACCAAAACCACCCGCTTGGAGCACCGTTCACATGGAGACAAGTGCAATGCTTGTGCACACAGCACGAGGTGCAATTGCATCCTGGTGCGTTCATGGAAGAACACCGCGCCCAAACCCATTGGCTGTTGTCATCACTTGATGCTCCCACATGTCCAGAACGATATATTTTGTGCATGGCGTTGTACCACCAAATCCACAACAAAAAGATTTTCGACATCTTCTCCACCGACGACACCCTCGGGTGGAACAACTACCGCGATATGGAACAGTTCTTGGATGCAAGCACCTATGACCTGCTCCACCGTGCAACCGACTTCCTCCTATAACAATGCATTATTCAATTGTTCACACGACATCCGCCATCGCAGATCATGTCCACCATTTCTGTGCGGCGCCGACTGTTGCGTTGGTGGCTGGAGATACACGCCGGGTTGCACACACACCTGTTGCGCACGGTTGAAGAGTTTGTGTGCTGGAAACCGGTTCCGCAAGAGCACATTCACGCTCTTGTGCATCGGTGCATTTACGATCATTGGTGTTCAACGAAAATTGGCAGCATTATGTCGCCAGTTCCCGCTTGGCGCTGTCTCACTGGGGTGGACACCAGTTCGTATGGTCCCATTGAAGAGTGGGACACATCGCGCATACACGATATGTCTTACCTGTTCGACTTCAAAGCGATTTTGTTCCATACGTACAACCCCGACATTTCCAAGTGGGATGTGTCCAACGTTACGACGATGCGATACATGTTACACGGAATGGTCTATTTTAACCGAGACTTGTCTGCGTGGAACACGTCGAATGTGACAAACATGCACAACATGTTTTCCCACGCACTTTATTTTAATGGATCGGTGTCGTCGTGGAACACCTCGAATGTGACAGACATGAGTCACATGTTTTATAATGCATTACATTTCAACAGGTCGGTGTCGTCGTGGAACACCTCGAACGTTTTGTCCATGGAATGCATGTTTCGTGATGCGAAACACTTCAACCAACCACTTGCAAAGTGGAACACCGCCAATGTCACCACGCTGAAAGAAATGTTTGCGTTCGCACAAAACTTCAACCAGGACTTGTCCACGTGGAATACTGCCAATGTCACCTGCGCGAGCGGTATATTCATGATATGTAAAATGTTCAACGGGGACGTGTCCACGTGGGACATGCGCAATTGCGCAAATATGGACAGAATGTTTGATGGTGCGCACATGTTCAATCAACCATTGAACACGTGGGATGTGTCCAACGTGGAATCCATGAACAGAATGTTCGCGAGCACTCGCGCATTCAACCAACCGCTGAATGAATGGAATGTTTGTCGTGTGACTGAAATGTGCAGTATGTTCCAGGGTTCCATTGCTTTCAACAACTCAGTCGACCGGTGGCGCTTGCACGAACGCGTGGATTGCAACTACATGTTCGCGCACGCGAAAACCTTCAATCAACCTCTCGACGGATGGACAATCACATCATGTGTGCAACCACACAACATGTTATTCGGCGCGATTGCATTCAACCAATCAGTGCAGTGTTTGTTTCCCTCCTTGGACACCATTTCGTGCACAGGTCCCAATCCCTTTTTGCGCACATTTGCCTTGCAAGACGGACCGCATTACGATGCATTGGAAGCACGCAAATACCCGTGGATGGAAAGAGTTCACTGCGCGTACGACCGATTTGTCGTCGCGAAATTCCACCGCAAATATCCACGCCACGCGGCGGTTTTGCGCAAATTGGTGGAGAAAACGCTTCCGCACGACATGCCGGAAATGTGGGGTTGTCAACCACGGTCGCGCGTTGAGCACGGTTATTTGCAACAGTTGTGCGTTGAGCACGGCGTGGAATTGAATCCGGATTCGTTTTCCCCGCAACACCGAGCCCAAACTCACTGGCTGTTTTCGAAACTTGATGCCCCAACTTGTCCGGAACGGTACATCTTGTGCATGGTGTTGGGCAACATCATGCGCGAACCATCCGTCGCAAAAATATTCTCGACGAATCTGCACTCTATGCAAACGTACAGCACGGAGATGGAGGTAGTCTTCGATGACAGCACCTACGACCAGTTGTACCGCGCTGCAACCACTGACACATCGCGCGTTGACTGAAGTCAAAAAAAAACAATCTCGCAATCCACAAAACGTTCACCGCGCACAATTCAATGTCCAAGAAGTGAAACAAGATGACACCTTCCTCCGCGACAACACCTTCCGTCACTTTGCGGCGCCGACTGTTGCGTTGGTGGCTGGAGATACACGCCGGGTTGCACGCGCACCTCTTGTGCACCGTAGAGGAGTACGTGCGTTGGAAACCAATTCCGCAAGAGCACATTCACGCGTTCGTGCAAAAGTTCATGTTTGACCATTTGTTGACGTCCTCCCGCGAGTGCTTTCGCGGCGGTAACATAGACACCGCGCGCGGTCCTGTACAAAATGTTTTGCGGTGCAACGGCATTCAACCAGTCGGTGGAATGGATGTTTGCACACTTTGACGCCCATCGCGACAACGATGTCTCTGAGCAATTGTCGTTGAAGCGAATTTTTCAACATGCATTCGCGCTGCACGACAGCCCCCATTTCAGTGCGCTGGAATCGCGCCAATACCCGTGGATTTGGAACATGATGAGCCCATACGACTTTTTCGTTGCAGCAACATTCAACCACAAATTTCCACGCCACGCGATGGTGATTCGCAAGTTGTTGAACCGCTTGAATGTGGAGCACTCGGCGCTCCAGTTCGAATACGTGGTCCAGACATGCAAAGAACACGGCGTGAAGCTGCGTCCCAAATCGTTTCCTGTGCGACATCGATCGCGGACCAACTGGTTGTTTTTGAAACTGGACGTTCCAAGTTGTCCAGAGCGATACATCTTGTCCATGGTCGTGCAGCCGAAGAAAAGCACGACGGTGTGCAAGATTTTGAATGCACCGGAATGGTCCAAAAATTGCGAACCATGGCAAAATGTCTTTGATCGCTGCACGTACGAACAGTTGTACTGTGCTGCGGTGGCGAAGTCATAGTTTCATTTGTTTGGCTTATTTGTGATTGATCGCACTCGTTTGCGTGTATTGTCATGTGTTGTAACGAAGTAATTGAGATGAATGATTTTTTTCTGTTTTTTTTTCACGTGTTTTCTTGCCTTCACGTTCTCCCTTCTCTTTTTTTGCCATCTCGTCATTGCGTCACCTGTTGATGTCATTTCTGTTTTGGCGATGTCTGGATCTCCCGTTGAGACGATGGTGCTTTCCGCGACCTCCTCTCGCACTTCTTGTTCTTCTAGTTCTTCCAGTTCTTCTTGTTTTTCTGGTTCTTTGTGTTGCCGCGCGCTTCCCTCGGGTTCTCTTTCGTGTTTGTATTGCCGTGCGCTTCATGCCGCCGCCCATTGTCTGCTGATGGGGTGCAGCATCCTTTCCGGCATTGCTGTTGTTGAAATAGCGCAAGCGCGCTTCTGCCACCGCACGGCGATCCAACGCCGTGTGGGTTGGTGGCGGCACACGGTTGCTCTCCACTGAGCCAACGATGGAAGCAGGAGAAGCAGCAGGAGAAGTGGAGGCGACAAATGGTGGACGTCCGATCGTGGCGGAAGTAACCACATCGTGTTTTGGAAGACTGGCGCCGCGCACTCCCTGCAACTTCACTTGGCGGCGAAACTTGTTGGACAGTGCAGCTAGTTCATCGTCGTCATCGTCATCGTCCGCATTCGCTGCATTCTCTGTCTCCGCATCCCGTTTGCGTCGATGCAACACGGAGGTGCGCCGTAATGCAGGGGGAACCAATGCGTGCTTTTCGGCTTCGTTCCGATCCAAGAGTTCTTGTCCATCTAGGTCGTCTCCCAAGTCTTCGTCGTTCTCCATCCTGCCGCGCTTGCGATGCGTCGCGTGTTGTAGTGAAAAAGACGACATGTTGTTCTTGTGTGCTCGTTGTTCCGTGACCAACGATGACAGATTGGAGTGAGTGTTGGGATCAATATACAATTGGCGCAGAAAAAAGGAAAGTGTGACATATTTTGCCGTGCATTTTCTTGCACATGTGCTAAGCAAGTTACAGAAAACAAGAAAACTAACTAACTAACGAACTAACTAACGAACTAACTGCATGGCGAGGTTGCAAATGGTCCCCGTTTGTGTTCCTCCGACATGTTTGGGCATTGGTCGAACATGTGTTGAGCATCGGTGAGTGGATGGCACACTTTCCATGCGTGGAGGGATTGGTTGAACTGCGCGCACTTTTGGAACATGCGCGTGAAGCGGAGGACGGACGTGGGGATCCAGGTGGTGATGTTGCCATTGAAAACGTAGCAGTGCGCAAACATCTGTTCCATGGCGACCGCGGCGGACACATTCCAGTTGTCCAGGGACTGGTTGAACTTCTTGCAGTGCGCAAACATGTGTGAAAAGTTCACCACGCGCGAAACGTCCCATGTATTCAGCGGCTGATTGAACGAGACGCACCACTCGAACATGTGGTCCGCGTCCTGCAGATTGAATGTGTTCCAGTTGTCCAGCGGCTGGTTAAAGTGCTTGCAACGGGCGAACATGTTGCTCGCGTGGCGCAAGTTTTGCACTTGCCATCTTTCCAGTGGTTGGTTGAAATAGATGCATTCGCGGAACATGCAATTGGCGTTTTTCACCATGTCCGTGGACCACATGTCCAGCGGCTGATTGAAGCGCGTGCATTCGTCGAACATGCTTTCCATGTTGGTGGCGCCTTCGAAGTTCCATTGGTCGAGCGGTTGATTGAAGATGCGGCAACCCGCGAACATGCCTTCGAATTTGCATCCTGGTCCGAAGGTCCATCCGTTCACGCAACTGTCGAACACCGTGCACAGAGAAAACATGCGCGATGCGTTCACGACCATGGACATGTTCCACGCATGCAGTGGTTGATTGAAACGGTTGCACCCCATGAACATGCACCTCGTGGTGCACACATTGGACATGTTCCAGTGCAAAAGGGGCTGGTTGAATTGCACACATTTCTCGAACATGTGGGACATGGTGAAGGCGCTGGAGGTGTTCCAGGCGTCCAGTGGTTGGTTAAATTGATCGCAATGGGCGAACATGTTGCTCATGTCCGTCACGCTGCCCATGTGCCATGTGTGCAGAGGGTGGTTAAACTTCACGCAGTGAAAAAACATGCGCGTGGTGTTGCGCAAATTGGCGGTGTTCCAGGCGTCCAGTGGTTGGTTGAACTGCACGCACTCTTCGAACATCATCGACGCATTGACGACGCGGGCCACATTCCACTGCGCAAGCGGCTGATTGAAGCGTGTGCATCCCCGAAACATGCATTCCGTGGAGGTGACGTTGGACATGTCCCATCGATCAAGCGGTTGATTGAAGTGCACTTTGCCCGCGAAGAGTCCCCGCATGGACGTCACCGCACTCACGTCCCAATATTGCAAGTCTTCGTTGAAGTCGGCGCGGAGGTGCACCAAAAAGTTGTCCATGTTTGTGATACCAGAGGTGTCCATTTCGGCGATGGGTCCGAAATGATAGATGTCGCAACGACACGGAATGGGTGTTTGACCTTGTCGTTCTCGAAGCAAAAAGCGTGACGCGAGGTTTTCATGTCGCACAAAGTTCCACACAAGTGCGTGCATTTTCGGCAACCAGACCTGGTGGGAATGAAGGACATGCTCCACCAATCGGCGGCGCTGCAATTCGTTGGGGTGGCGCGACATTGGATCAGATTTTGTATTTCTCGGGCAAATAACTGCACCCAAATAAACTTGTGATTTGTTGCGCCACCACCAATCTTGCGCCACCCTCCGCCATTTTGCGACGGAGGGCCGTTTTTTCTCGATAGACATGACGAAAATGCAAAAATACGAAAATACGAAAATACGAAAATGTGAAATAAGTTTGCGTTAATGAGTTACATGTTCAACACCTGACGAGCATTTACCCACCTACATACATCCTCCTCCTCCTGTTTGCGCAGTGTTGCGCTCTGCTTACATCCATCCCCTGCTGGAATCATCCATCGACTGACCTACAATGGGCCTTATAAACGTTTACATGGCTTGTTCTATGCCCCCCTCGGAAAAGGGAGGAAGAAGAATCAAATCGAAAATTATGCGAACCGTGAATGGAAAGACGCAGTCAAACGCAGAAAGATGCAGCAGAAAAAAACAAGAAACATGAACAACGAGAAGGTGATAGTTTGCCTTTGTGTGTGTGTGTGTGTGTGTTTAACGGTGTTACATCAAATCAATCAAATCAAATCAATCAATCAACCTTGTTATGAATAAAAATTCAGTGAGCATGGGTTGTTGGCGCGGCAATCCGTTGGTGGTGGACGTGTTGTGGTACTCGTGGGTGCGCCCGTGGACCACGCGCAGGCGGGCTTCGCGCAAGGCGACGGTGAGTTGTTGTCGAAAGATGGCCAGTTTGCGCGCGAACGATCCACCACCTCCGCCGGTGCGTTTGCAGAAGGTGTAGCCGAGCACAAACTGTTCGCGGCGAAGATGCGCATGGCGCACCACGTGCAAGACCGCGTGGCGACCCAATTCCACCGAGCCATCGATGTCCAAATAGAAGACATCGATGTTCTGCAAAAAGGGACAGGTGTGCAATACTTCGTCGCACGTCCCGTGCAAGCTGATCATGCCGTGGCGTTTGTGCAGTTGGTGCACGCGAAGATCTTTCTCAATCAACACGATGTGTCGGCGGTCCGTGATTTGCGCCGCTTCCAACGCCGCGGTGGTTTGCAGGGTTTCCGAGTCGAGACACAATACCGTGATGGGATCGTCCGAGTGCGCACGGCGGCGATGGGTCGGCAGCCACGTGCAAATGATGTCGCAGAGCATTTCGTTGCTCCTTTGCTTGAATCGGTTGCATGGCATGTCGTACGGTTTTTGGGCAGGTGGCGGTGGTTTGTTTGCCGTTCGGCGAGGGGATTTGTCTTGTTGTTGCGGTTCCGAGTGTCGGTACCGACAGTCGCCGTTCGGTCTCCTCCGTGTCGCGCAAGATGGATGACGACGACGATGATGATGATGCGCCGAACGACGTTTGCATTGACTGCGGGTGCGAATGCTCGACGTGAATGCCGCCGTCGCCGCCGCCAAAGAAGCGCGAGACGAAGAAGAACACATGATGATTGTTACTAGCAACTGACGGACTGACAAACTAACTGTGGGGGGGGGGTGGG
>JACCDI010665928.1_pt1 | contig 48053 bp, 43 predicted proteins | sample 7442791 | NCBI WGS metagenome assembly JACCDI01 (sample SAMN15323434, study PRJNA562643) | freshwater metagenome | isolation source: river surface water | place: USA:Blue River Watershed | collected 2017-08-15 | reverse complement strand
CTTGGTGCGCTCGATCAGCTTGGGCAAAATTTTGTCGGCCACATCGCCCACCAAAACCGCCACGCTGATGGCCATGCAGCGTTCACCGGCCGAGCCGTAGCCTGCGCCTATCAAGGCGTCCACGGTTTGGTCAATGTCGGCGTCGGGCATGACCACCATGTGGTTTTTCGCGCCACCCAAAGCTTGCACGCGCTTGCCATGGTGGGCGCCAGTCTCGTAGATGTAGTTGGCAATCGGCGTGGAACCGACAAAGCTGATGGCTTTGACATCGGGGTGCACCAACAAGGCGTCCACCGCTTCTTTGTCGCCTTGCACGACGTTGAACACGCCATCGGGCAGCCCCGCTTGCTTGAGCAAATCGGCCAGCATCAGCGAAGGTGTCGGGTCGGTTGGGCTGGGGTTCAAGACAAAGGTGTTACCTGCCGCGATGGCGACCGGGAACATCCACATGGGCACCATGACGGGGAAATTGAAGGGCGTGATGCCTGCGACCACGCCCAAAGGCTGGCGCAAGGTCCAGTTGTCGATGCCGGTAGAGACTTGGTCGGTGAAGTCGCCCTTGAGCAACTGCGGAATGCCCGTAGCGAATTCCACGATGTCGATGCCGCGGCTGACTTCGCCTTGCGCATCGGTGAACACCTTGCCGTGTTCGGCGGTGATCATGTGGGCCAGCTCGTCTTTGTGCTGGTTCAGCAGTTCGAGGAACTTGAACATCACGCGGGCGCGGCGCAGGGGCGGCGTGTCGGACCAAGCGGGAAACGCCGCTTGCGCAGCGGCCACGGCCTTGTCCACTTCGGCGCTGTTGGCCAAAGCCACGTTGCCGGTCACAGCGCCGGTGGCGGGGTTGGTCACGGGCTGACTGCGGCCCGATGCGCCGGCGGTGACTTGACCGTTGATGTAGTGGCCGATGTTCGTGATGCTCATGGTATGTCCTGTGAAAAATGGAATGAACACAGTTTAGGGAGCCCGCCCCAGCGGCACAAGGCGGCCAACGCTGAACGGATTGTTCAAAATAGTGAACAATGTCGCTATGGATCAGCAAAAAATCGGCGCCTTCTGGACCCACCTGCATTGGCTCAGCGTGCTCGCGCAGCAAGGCAGTTACACCGCTGCGGCCGCTCGCCTGGGGGTGAGCAAGGCCGCCATGAGCCAGCGCATCGCGGAGCTTGAGCGCGCCGCCAAGGTCGCCTTGGTGCAACGCACCACCCGCAGCGTGCGCCTGACCGAGGCGGGGCAAAAACTGGTGGACGACACCCGCGCCGCCTTTGAGCACATCGAGCAGAGCTTTGCCCAAGTGCGAGACTTGGCTGAGCAGCCCAGCGGCTTGGTGCGCGTGACTGCGCCAGTGGCCTTGGCTCGCCAGCAGCTCGTGCCGCTCTTGACCGACTTTCTCAAAGCGCACCCAGGCGTTCGCTTGGAGCTCGACCTGTCCGACCGCTTGCGCGCCTTGGCCACTGAGGGCTTCGATCTGGCCATTCGGCACACCGAACAAGCCCCCGACACGCACGTGGCGTGGACTTTGTGTCGCACCGAATCGGTGTTGGTGGCCACACGGGCCTATTTGCGCCGCCACGGCACACCCGAACACCCGCAAGATTTGTTGCAGCACCACTGCCTGCATTATCCACGCGCACAAGAAGCACCCGCCTGGACTTTTGTGCCCACGTTGGCACGCCTCGGTCAGGAGCGCGTGATGGTGCCCGTCACAGGCCCTTTGGCAGCCAACAACAGCGAGGCTTTGCGCGAAGCGGCCTTGTGCGGTGCGGGCATTGCCTTGCTGCCAGACTTCAGCGCCCAAGCAGCTTTGCAGCAAGGCAAGTTGGTGCGGGTCTTGACGCAGTGGCAAGCGGTGGGCGCCTTCGCGCAAACCATCCACGCCATCCGCCCTTACTCACCGCACGTGCCACGCGCGGTAGCGGCCTTGGTGGCGCACCTGCGCCAGGGTTTGTCGGCGGGATTTGGGGTGTGAACCTCAGCCCATCAAACGGGTCAGGGCTTCTTGGTATTTGGCGGCGGTTTTTTCAATGACCTCGCGCGGCAAGCGCGGCGCGGGCGGGGACTTGTCCCAAGGCTGGCCATTGACCTGTGCGGTCTCGAGCCAATCCCGCAAGAACTGTTTGTCGTAACTCGGGGGGTTGCTGCCCACGGCGTATTGGTCGGCGGGCCAGTAGCGCGAGCTGTCGGGCGTGAGCACCTCGTCCATCAAGACCAGCTGGCCAGCAGGGTCCAAGCCGAACTCGAATTTGGTGTCGGCGATGATGATGCCCTTCTTCAAGGCGATCGCGGCGGCGGCCTTGTACAAACGGATCGAAATCTCGCGGATCTGGGCCGCCAACTCAGGGCCGATCATCTCGACGGTTTTCTCAAACGTGATGTTTTCGTCGTGCTCACCGACCTCGGCTTTGGCTGCTGGGGTGTAAATGGGTTCGGGCAAACGGCTGGCGTTGTGCAAACCTTCGGGCAAAGGCACGCCACACACCGAGCGGCTGTCTTGGTATTCCTTCCAACCACTGCCGGCCAAGTAGCCACGCACCACAGCCTCCACAGGAATCGGTTTCAAGCGTTGCACCAACATGGAGCGGCCGGTGACTTGTGCTGCCTCTTCGGCGCTGACCACGCTCTCAGGCGCGTCGCCGGTGAGGTGGATGGGACAAATGTTCAGGCCTTTGGGGCCGAGTTGATCGAACCAAAACAGGCTCAGGCGGGTGAGCAATGCGCCCTTGCCGGGGATGGGCTCACCCATGATGACGTCGAACGCGCTGATGCGATCAGAGGCCACCATGAGGATGCGGTCGTCACCGACGGCGTAGTTGTCGCGAACTTTGCCGCGGGCCAACAAAGGCAGGGAGGTCAGGGCCGAGGTGTGCAGTGCAGAAGTCATGAACCGAATTATCTCAGTTCACCACTTGCGCCAACTCCCCTTTGGCGTAGCGCTGGGCCATCACGCTCAAGGTGTGGCCCTTGATTTTGGCGCCCTGGCCTTCGCAGCCGAACTCCAAATAACGCTGTTTGCACAAGGCCTGGGCGGCTGCACGGGCTGGCTTGAGCCATTCACGGGCGTCGAACTTGTCGGGGTTTTCGAACATGAACTGTCGGGCTGCACCGGTCATGGCCAAACGGATGTCGGTGTCGATGTTGATCTTGCGCACACCGTGTTTGATGGCTTCTTGGATCTCGGACACGGGCACACCAAAAGTGGTTTTCATCTGACCGCCAAAGCGGTTGATTTGCGCCAACAACTCTTGCGGCACGCTGGAGCTGCCGTGCATGACCAGGTGGGTGTTGGGGATGCGCGCGTGGATTTCTTTGACACGGCTGATGGCCAAGATGTCGCCGGTGGGCTCGCGGGTGAATTTGTAAGCGCCGTGGCTGGTGCCGATGGCGATGGCCAAGGCATCGAGCTGCGTGGCTTTGACAAAGGTGGCGGCCTCTTCGGGGTCGGTGAGCATTTGGCTGTGGTCGAGTTTGCCCACGGCGCCGATGCCGTCTTCTTCGCCGGCTTCGCCGGTTTCCAGATTGCCCAAGCAGCCGAGTTCGCCCTCAACGGTGGCGCCGACTTTGTGCGCCATGTCGACCACGGTGCGGGTGACGTTGACGTTGTAGTCAAAGCTGGCCGGGGTTTTGCCGTCTTCCATCAGCGAGCCGTCCATCATGACCGAGCCAAAGCCCAGGTTGAGCGCGCCTTGGCAGACCTGGGGGCTGGTGCCGTGGTCTTGGTGCATGACCAGCGGAATGTGCGGCCACTGCTCCGTGGCGGCTTGGATCAGGTGTTTGATGAAGGGCTCGCCCGCGTACTTGCGTGCACCCGCGCTGGCCTGCAGGATGACCGGCGCACCGACTTCGTCGGCGGCTTGCATGACGGCCTGGACCTGTTCGAGGTTGTTGACGTTAAAAGCGGGGATGCCGTAACCGTTGACGGCAGCGTGGTCGAGCAGTTCGCGCATGGAAACGAGCGCCATGGATTCACCTTTGGAAAAATTGGTAACCGGTTGGTAACTGGTCGAATTTTACCGCCCGACGGCTTGCGTCGGGTTGACAGTATGGAGTCCGATCCGACCTTGGGCGAGGCTCAAGACGCCTTGCAGAGCTTGAGCGTGTTGCTGCCGCCCGGCGTGCCCATGGGCTCACCCACAGTGATGGCGTAGACATCGCCCGCGCTGACGATGCCGCGCTTTTTGAGGTGGTTTTCGGCGTCAGCGAGTGCGGTATCCCGGTCGGCACTGGTGTCCATCAGCAAAGGGCGCACGTTGCGAAACAAGGCCATCTTGCGTTGGGTCGAGAGCTTGGGGGTGAGCGCGTAGATGGGCATGCGCACGTTGTGTCGACTCATCCACAAAGCCGTGGAGCCAGAATCGGTCAAAGCCACGATGGCCTTGGCCTTGAGGTGGTGGGCGGTGAACAAGGCGCCCATGGCGATGGCGTGGTCGATGCGGTTGAAGTGCGCCCCCACAAAATCATCGTCCAGTGGGTCGTGGTCGGTTTTCTCGGCTTCTAAGCAAATGGCGGCCATTTGCTCGACCGTCTCCAGCGGGTACTTGCCCGCGGCGGTTTCGGCACTGAGCATGACGGCGTCGGTGCCATCGAGCACGGCGTTGGCCACATCACTGACCTCGGCGCGGGTGGGCACGGGGTTGACGATCATGCTTTCCATCATTTGGGTGGCGGTGATCACCAGCTTGTCCATCTGACGCGCCAGCTTGATCATGTGTTTTTGCAAACCTGGCACCGCCGCGTTGCCCACCTCAACGGCCAAGTCACCCCGCGCGACCATGATGCCGTCAGACACTTTCAAGATGTTGGCGAGTTCGGGAATGGCTTCGGCACGCTCGATCTTGGCGATCAGGCCGGGCTTGTGGCCCGTGCCTTCACAGGCCACGGTGCACAGCTGGCGGGCGGGCTCCATGTCGGTGGCGTTTTTGGGGAAACTCACGGCCACGTAATCGGCGCGCAGGGCCATGGCGGTTTTGAGGTCGTCCATGTCCTTGGCCGTCAGGGCCGGGGCGGTCAGGCCGCCGCCCTGTTTGTTGATGCCTTTGTTATTGGACAGCTCACCGCCGAGCTTGACGGTGGCGTGCACTGCCGGGCCCACCACCTTGGACACGATCATGACGATCAGTCCGTCGTTGAGCAGCAGCACATCGCCAGCCTTGACGTCGCGCGGCAGCTCTTTGTAGTCCAAGCCCACGCCGTGGATGTCACCCAATTCGGTGCGCGAGGCGTCCAGCACAAAGGCTTGGCCGGGCTCCAACATGACCTTGCCTTCGGCGAATTTGCCGACGCGGATCTTGGGACCTTGGAGGTCGGCCATGATGGCCACTTCACGGCCCGCACGCAGGGCAGCGGCGCGCACCAATTCGGCGCGATCGATGTGGTCTTGGGCTTTACCGTGACTGAAGTTCAAGCGCACCACGTTGACCCCCGCTCGGATCATGGCCTCGAGCAAAGCTGGGTCGCTGGAAGCGGGGCCCAAGGTAGCGACGATTTTGGTGGCGCGTGATGGCATTTGGGGTCTCCGTCGGGGGCTTGTGCGCCCCTGTTTGTAATTGAGTTTCCGATTATGGTGGAAACTTGTTACAGGACGGTTACCAATTGAAGACACCGCGCAGCAACCACAAGGCCAAAGCCCACATGGTCATGCCAATGAGGGCGTCGAGTACCTGCCAAGCGCGCGGCCGGGCAAACCAAGGCGCGAGCCAGCGGGCGCCAAACCCCAACGAAGAAAACCACAGCGCACTGGCCGTGCTCGCCCCAGCCACGAACCACCACTGGGCCGCTGGCGGATGTTGCGCCCCGATGCTGCCCACCAGCACCACGGTGTCGAGGTAGACGTGGGGGTTGAGCAAGGTGAAGGCTGCGGCCTGCCACAACACCGCGCTGCGCGAAAGACTGGGCGAATCGGCGGCGGCTTGCAAACGAGCGGCTTGGCGCACCCGCGCAAAGGCCCGCCAGCCGTACCAAAACAAAAACACCGCGCCACCCAACGACAGGGCCAAAGCCAAGGCGGGGCGCTCGCCCAAGGCCTGCGCCATGCCCCACACCCCCAGCGCGATCAGCACCGCGTCGGCCACCGCGCAGAGCAGCACCACACTGCCCACGTGTTCGCGCCGCAAACCTTGGCGCAACACAAAGGCGTTTTGCGCGCCAATGGCCACAATCAAGCCCAAGCCCAGGGCCAGGCCTTGCCAGAATGCGCTCAAGCCGCGCGCTCAGCCAGGATCGCAAACGCGGGCAAGGTCTTGCCTTCGAGCACTTCGAGGAAAGCGCCGCCGCCCGTGGAGATGTAGCCCACGTCTTTTTCGATGCCGTACTTGGCGATCGCCGCCAAGGTGTCACCACCACCGGCGATGCTGAACGCGCTGCTGCTGGCGATCGCTTGTGCAATCGCCTTCGTGCCGCCTTCGAAGGCCGCGAACTCGAACACACCTACGGGGCCGTTCCACACGATCGTGCCGGCCTTCATCAGTTGCGCAGCCAGTTGGGCCGCAGTCTCGGGGCCGATGTCCAGGATCAGGTCGTCGTCGGCCACCTCCGTGGCGCGCTTGACCGTGGCCACCGCGTCGGGGCTGAAGGTTTTGGCGGTCACCACATCGGTGGGGATCGGCACCTCGGCACCGCGTGCCTTCATGGCCGCGATCACCGCCGTGGCCTCGCCCACCAAGTCCGGCTCGGCCAAGCTCTTGCCGATCTTCAGGCCCGCGGCCAGCATGAAGGTGTTGGCGATACCACCGCCCACGATCAAACCGTCCACGTTCTTGGCCAAGCTCTGCAAAATGGTCAGTTTGGTGCTGACCTTGGAGCCGGCGACGATGGCGATCAGTGGGCGCTTGGGGCTGGCCAAGGCCTTGGAGATCGCGTCCATCTCAGCGGCCAGCAAAGGGCCTGCGCAGGCAATCGGCGCAAAGCGCGCGATGCCGTGGGTCGTGCCTTCGGCGCGGTGGGCGGTGCCAAACGCGTCGTTCACGTAGATGTCGCACAGCGCGGCCATTTGGCGCGAGAGCGCTTCGTCGTTTTTCTTCTCGCCCTGGTTGACGCGGCAGTTCTCCAGCAAGACCACTTGGCCGGGCTGCACGTTCACACCACCGACCCAGTTGGCCACCAACGGCACATCGCGGCCGAGCAACTCGCCCAAGCGCTTGGCCACGGGGGCCAGCGAATCTTCGGGCTTGAACTCGCCCTCGGTGGGGCGGCCCAAATGGCTCGTGACCATCACGGCCGCACCCGCGTCCAAGGCCATCTGGATCGCCGGGACGCTGGCGCGGATGCGCGTGTCTTCGGTGATGCTGCCGTCGTCGGCCTGCGGAACGTTCAGGTCGGCGCGAATGAACACGCGCTTGCCCGCGGCGCTGCGGTTGCTACAAAGGTCGGAAAAACGGATGAAGGACATGGTGTTCAAGCAATGAAGATAAAAAATGGATTGTAAAAACCCACGGACGCGTCAGTTGGGGCACATGCGCACCCCGGTTTGAGGATGGGTAAAACACAAGTCACTGGGGGCCGCTGGCGGCTGTGATGGGGGCATCAGCGAAGAGCGTTCTTGTTCTTTTTTGAACGCATCCAAAGCGGCTTTTTGCTTGGCCTCACATTCACGTCTTGCATCGGGGCTGCTGTGTTTGGCGCAGTCGCCCGCCGCTTTCAACCAAGCTTCAGATCCCGCGTGCCCTGTCGCGGCTACACAGACACAGCCCAAGAAACAAGTCCAACGGAGCTGATTCAACAGCGGCATCACCAACCCAGCCCAATGTGCAGCGGAAGGTAAACGGCCATGCCGGCCAAGATGGTGCCCAGCACGCTGCGATGCCAAGCAAACCAAACGAGGCCGGCCACGGCGGCGAAGATGCGGGCGTCCAACCAGGTGCTGATCAGCTCGCCTTGGCTCATGACCACCTCAGGCACCACCACCGCGGCCAAGGCTGCGATGGGCGCGTACTGCAAGCCGCGCTGCGCCCAATTCGGCAGCGTCCATGGGCGGTTCGAAATGAAGAAAAACCCGCGCGTGACCACCGTGATCACGCCCAAAGCGACGATGGTCAGCAAGGTGTGGAGGTCGATGTCAAACACGGGAAGCATCCTTCTGCGTCACTTCGTGGACTTTTTCGATCACCAAACACGCGGCCACTGCGCAGGCAATGGCAGCCAAGATGTTGAGCTTCAACGGCAAGGCCCACGCGGCCACGGCCGCCGCCCCTGCGATCACCGCCGAGACCATGCGCAAGGGCGACGAAGCCAACGAGGCCATCACACCCAACAAAGCCAAGATGCCCGCAAAGCCCAAGCCCCACTCGGTGGGAATCCATTGGGCCAAGACCACACCGATCACGCTGGCCGTCATCCACGACAAGTAATTCACCGCGCAGTTGCCCATCAGGTACGCCTGCTGCGCACTCAAGCCTTCGGGAGTTTTCGCTGGCTCGTGGTAGCGGCGTGCAAAAAACACATAGCTCAGGTCGCCGGTGACGTAGCCGCTGACCATGCGCTTCCAACGCGGCAGGTGCATCATGAACGGGCGCAGGTGCGCAGAAAACACCACAAAGCGCAAGTTCACACAAAACGCCGCCGCCAAGATCACCCACAGGGGCGCGCCCGCGAACATGAGTGGCATGGCGGTGAGTTGGGCGCTGCCGGCGTAAACGATGAGGGTCATGAGCAGGGCTTCAATGACCGACATGCCGGACTTGACCATGGCCACGCCAGTCATCATGCCCCAGGCCGCGATGCCCATGGCCACGGTGAATTGGTCGCGGATGCCGTCCCAAAACTCGGTTTGTTGGCGGTATTCGCGCAGGTAAAACATCAGACCTCCGCGCTGTGCAAACGGTCGCCCGCTTGCAAAGCAAAACCGCGCAAAAATTCGCCCACAGGCAAACGCTTACCCCCCGCACGTTGCAAGGTGGTGAGAACCAATACGCCCTCACCGGTTTGCACCTGTACCCCTTGGTCGTTCACCGCCAAGACCTCACCCACAGCGCCTGCGCCACCCGGCTGTGGGTGAGCGGCCCACACCTTGAAGCTGTCGGCACCGCGCGCGGTCGAGGTGCCGGGAAAAGGGTCAAAGGCGCGCACACGCCGCGCCAACACCTCGGCGCTCAACGACCAGTCCAACAGGGCTTCGCGTTTTTCAATCTTGTGCGCGTAGGTGATGCCCTCGATGGGCTGCACCACCGGGCGCAAGCCGCCACACGCGGCCAGTTCCAGCGCCTCGACCATCAAGCGCCCACCGAGCGCGGCCAAACGGTCGTGCAAGCTGGCGGTCGTGTCTTCGCTTTGGATAGACAGGGGCTCCACCAACAACATGTCACCGGTGTCCAAGCCCGCGTCCATTTGCATGATGGTCACGCCGGTCTGGGCATCACCGGCCTCGATGGCGCGGTGGATCGGCGCGGCACCGCGCCAACGCGGCAATAAGGACGCGTGGATGTTGAAGCAACCCAAGCGTGGGGCATCGAGCACCCACTGCGGCAGGATCAGGCCATAAGCCGCTACCACCATGGCGTCGGCGCGAGCATCCACAATGGCTTGCTGAGCAGCTTGGGCGGCCTCGGCATGCGCGCCGTTCAAACGCAAGCCCGCGGGTTGCGCGACGGGGATGCCGTGTTGCTCGGCGCACTGCTTGACCGCGGAGGCTTGCAGCTTCATGCCACGGCCTGCGGGCCGGTCGGGCTGGGTCAACACCAAGGGAATATCGAAGCCCGCATCGATCAACGACTGCAAGGCGACACGGGCGAAGTCCGGCGTGCCGGCAAAAATCACGCGCATGCGGTCAATCCCGCGCGGCTTCGCGTTGCGCTTTGAGCAGCTTGGTCTTGATGCGGTCGCGCTTGAGGGGCGAGAGGTATTCCACGAACACCTTGCCCATGAGGTGGTCCATTTCGTGTTGGATGCACACGGCCAACAGGCCTTCGGCCTCGACGGTGCGGGTCTGGCCTTTTTCATCCATGGCGCGCACCTTGATCGCCACCGAGCGCTCCACGCCGTCGTAAATGCCAGGCACCGACAGACAACCTTCGTCGCCCTTGCGTTTTTCTTCGCTGGCCCATTCCACCTCGGGGTTGATGAGCACCAAGGGTTCGTTGCGCTCTTCGCTCACGTCGATGACGATCAATCGTTCGTGAAAGTCCACCTGCGTGGCCGCCAAGCCGATGCCGTTGGCGTCGTACATGGTGGCGAACATGCGCTCGATTTGCTGCTGGATGCGCGCGTCCACCGCGGCCACGGGCTTGGCCACCGTGTGCAAACGGGGATCGGGGAAACACAGGATCGGCAAAAGTTCGGGCTTGCTCATGGGTGGGCCAAGAAAAAAGACAGGAAGTGACCGAGCAGCGACAGCTGTGCGGCTAAGTGCTTATTTTCGCCGCTTTTGGTCCAAGCTGCTCAACACGTCCCTGCGCGGCCCAAGCCTAATGACCAGCGAAGGAGGGCCCGTCATGCGCAACTGCGGTTTGAAACTGTTCATCACATGGAGCCTGGCCACAGGCGGCGGCACCAACGCTGGAACCACTGAGCCTTGGCTGCTTCAGCCCGCAGCCTTGCACGATGCACCCCGGGTGGTGGGCACCGTTGACCGGCGCTTGCTGTTGGGGCCTGGCGACGAGTTGGAAGTTCGAGGACCGCACACCGAGCGCTTGGTCCTGGGCGATCGTTACCGCTTGGTTCGCTGGCGAACGCCCCAGCCCAACGCCGACGGCAGTCCAGGCCCGCTCTGGGTGCAGTTCTTGGGGCATGCGCGCACCGTTCGGACACACGCCACACCAGCGACCGCGTGGCTGCGCATCGAAGACGCCAGCGACGCCGTGCAAGCGGGTGACCTGGTGTGGTGGTGGCCCACCGAGGTGCAACCATGAGCACCGAAAACTTGGCCGCTTGGTTGCGCCTGTCGCTCACACCGGGCGTGGGCTTTGAGGCAGCGCACCGCTTGCTGCGATCGGCTGGATCAGCCGAAGCGATTTGGACACAAGCACCGGACGAATGGGTGGGCAGCGTGGGTCATACGCTCGCCGCCGCCTTGCAAAAGCCCCCAGCAGACTGGGACACCTGCTTGGCCCACCACCAGGATTGGCTCGAAGCCAACCAAGACCACCACCTGCTGACGTGGGGCGACACCAACTACCCCGCCGACCTGCTCAACATCCCCGATCCGCCGCTGCTGCTGTGGGTGCAAGGTTCTAGGGCAGCACTGTCACATCCCCTGCGTTTGGCCATCGTGGGCAGCCGCAATCCCACACCCCAAGGCGAGCGCCATGCCCAAGACTTCGCCCATTCGCTGGCACAAGCGGGGGTGTGCGTGGTTTCGGGTTTGGCCTTGGGCGTAGACGCGGCTGCGCACGAGGGCGCGTTACTGGCACAAGCCCCCACGTTGGCGGTGGTGGGCACTGGCTTGGACCGCATCTACCCTCGACGCCACGCCAACTTGGTGCAGCGCATCCTTGCCGGTGGCGGCACGCTGATCAGCGAATACCCCTTGGGCACTCCGCCTCTGCCGCACCACTTTCCGCGTCGCAACCGCATCATCTCTGGACTATCCGAAGCCGTCCTGGTGGTGCAAGCGGCTTTGCAGTCGGGCTCGCTGATCACAGCCCAACAGGCCCTAGAGCAAGGACGCGATGTCATGGCGATTCCCGGCTCGATCCACGATCCACAGTCGAAGGGCTGCCACGCCCTCATCCGCCAAGGTGCGAAACTGGTGGAATCGGCTCAGGACGTGTTGGAAGAATTGCGCGGCACATCCGTGCAAACGGATTGGGTGGACGAACCCACGGCCACCGAGGCAAGCGAAGACGCCGTGCTGATCGCCATGGGCTTTGATGCCATCGGCTTGGACAGCCTGCAAGCGCGCTGCGCTTGGCCGACCGAAGCCTTGCAAGCGCATTTGCTGAACCTGGAATTGGAAGGCCGAGTGGCCAGGGTGATGGGCGGTCGTTACCAACGCATCGAACGGATCTGAATCCGCCGATGCATCACCCAGCTCAAACGCTGGCGCCAGCGTTCGGGTCGTTGGGGTCGATCTCTTCTTTTTTCGTGTCGTTGATCAGGTCTTCGCGCTTAATGCCCAACCACATACCGATACCGGCGGCTACAAAAATCGAGGAGTAGATGCCGAACAAAATGCCGATGGTCAGGGCCAAGGCAAAGTAGTAGAGCGTAGGACCACCAAACAAGAGCATGGACAAGACCATGATCTGGGTCGAACCGTGGGTGATGACGGTGCGGCTGATGGTCGAGGTGATGGCGTGGTCGATGACCTCCACCGTGGTCTTTTTGCGGTAGCGACGGAAGGTCTCGCGGATGCGGTCAAAAATCACCACCGATTCGTTGACAGAATAGCCCAAAACGGCGAGCACCGCGGCCAACACCGCCAGCGAAAACTCCCACTGGAAGAAGGCGAAGAAGCCCAAGATGATGACCACGTCGTGCAAGTTGGCGATGATGGCCGAGACGGCGTATTTCCATTCGAAACGCACCGCCAAATAAATCATGATGCCGGCGATCACCATACCCAAGGCTTTCAGTCCGTCCGCCACCAATTCTTGGCCCACTTGCGGGCCCACGAACTCGGTGCGACGCAGAGTGACCGTGGGGTCTTGCGCCTTGAGCGCGCCCAGCAAGGCTTCGGCTTGTTGACCCGAGCTCTTGCCTGCCTGCGGAGGCAAGCGCAACAGCACGTCGCGGGATGTCCCAAAATTCTGAACGGGCACCTCAGCGTAACCCTGAGCCTCGACCACGCGTCGCACCGCCTCCAAATCCGCAGGCTGCGAGTAAGCCACTTCCATGACCGTACCGCCCGTGAATTCCACCGACAAGTTCAAGCCACGGGTGAACAAAAAGAAGACCGCCAACACAAACGCGGTGAGCGAGATCGCGTTGAGCACCACCACGTGGCGCATGAACGGGATGTCATTTTTGATGCGAAAAAGTTCCATGGTGTGCTTTCGTTCACTTGCTCACCGCGCGCGAGGGGCTCGCGTCGGGTGTCCACACCGTGCCAATCGACAAGGCTTTGAGTTTCTTTTGACGGCCATACCAAAGGTTGACCAAACCACGCGAAAAGACAACGGCCGAAAACATGCTGGTCAGAATACCAAGGCAGTGCACGACGGCAAAGCCGCGCACCGGGCCAGAGCCAAAAATCAGCAAGGCCACGCCCGCGATCAGCGAGGTGACGTTGGAGTCCAGGATGGTTCCCCACGCGGTGTCGTAACCCGTGTTGATGGCGGTTTGTGGCGAGGCCCCCTTGCGCAGTTCTTCGCGCACGCGTTCGTTGATGAGCACGTTGGCGTCAATGGCCATGCCCAGCGCCAGCGCCATCGCTGCGATGCCCGGCAAGGTCAAAGTGGCTTGCAGCATGGAAAGCACCGCCACCAAGAGCACCAAATTGAACGCCAAGGCCAAACTGGAGAAAACCCCAAACAACATGTAATAAACACACATGAAGGCAACGATCACCACAAAGCCCCACATCACGCTGTTGAATCCACGTTCGATGTTTTCTTTGCCTAAACTCGGGCCAATGGTGCGTTCTTCCACGATCTCCATGGGAGCGGCCAAAGAACCTGCGCGCAAAAGCAGCGCGGTGTCGGTGGCTTCCATGGTGCTCATGGAGCCGGAAATTTGCACTCGACCTCCACCGATTTCGGTGCGGATCACGGGTGCAGTCACAACCTCGCCACGGCCCTTCTCGAACAAGATGATGGCCATGCGCTTGTTGATGTTCTCGCGCGTGACGTCACGGAAGATGCGCGCACCTTTGGCGTCCAGCGTGAGATGCACAGCGGGTTGTTGCGTGTCATCGAAGCCAGCTTGGGCATCGGTGAGGTTTTCACCGGTGAGCAAGACCTCGCGCTTGACGATCACAGACTGACCGCTGCGATCGGGGTAACGTTCGGCACCAAAGGGCACTGGCCCGTTGTTGCGCTCAGCCGCCAAGCCTTCGGCGGACTCGTCAACCATGCGAATTTCCAGTGTCGCGGTACGACCCAAGATGTCTTTGGCTTTGGCCGTGTCTTGCACGCCCGGCAGTTGGACCACGATGCGGTCGACGCCTTGTTGCTGTATCACCGGCTCGGCCACGCCGAGTTCATTGATGCGGTTGTGCAGCGTGGTGATGTTTTGCTTGAGCGCTTGGTCCTGGACCGCACGCGCCGCCACGGGATTGAGCGTGATGGTCAACACGCGCGCAGCCGGGTCGGTGGCAGGGGAAACCAAGAGGTCGGGGAACTGGTTCTGCAGCAGCTGGGTAGCGGCGGCCTCGGTGGCCTCGTCGCGCACATTGAGTGTCAAAGTCGCGCCTTGGCGGGACAGTCCGTTGTGGCGAACGCTGTTCTCTCGCAAGGCGGTGCGCAAATCACCCAGCAGCACGTCCATCCGGCGCTGCAAAGCAGCGTTCATGTCGACTTGCAACATGAAGTGCACGCCTCCGCGCAAATCCAAACCCAGGTACATCGGCGAGGCACCCAAGCTGGCCAACCACGCGGGCGTGCGAGGCAGCAGGTTGAGCGCGACCACATGGCTGGGGTTACCAGGTTCGGTGTTGAAGGTCCGCTCCAGCGCGTCACGCGCTTGGAGCTGTGCGTCCGTGGTATCGAACCGCGCCTTGACCGAGTTGCCGTCGAACTGCACCAAGGAAGGCTTCAAGTTGGCGGCCGCCAAAGCGGTCTCCACCCGAACCACTGTCTCGGTGTCGATGCGCACGGTGGACTTGCCCGCCGAAACTTGGACCGCTGGCGACTCACCAAACAAATTGGGTAAAGCGTAGAGCGAGCCAATCACCAAGGCCACGGCAATGACCAGGTATTTCCACAAAGGGTAGCGGTTCATAGGATCTTCACATAGGTCAAGGACACAGGGCCCGCCACGGGCCCAACACCATCACAGGGCTTTGATAGAGCCTTTGGGCAAGACTTGAACCACTGCGGTGCGCTGCATTTGAACTTCCACGCCATCGGCCATTTCCAAACCGATGTAAACCTCGCCCACTTTGGAGACTTTGCCCAAGAAGCCACCGGCGGTGACGACTTCGTCGCCTTTGGCCAAGGCTTCGACCATGGCTTTGTGTTCTTTTTGGCGCTTCATCTGGGGGCGGATCATGACGAAGTACAGCACCACGAACATCAACAGCAAAGGCAGCATGCTGATCAGGGTGGATTGGGTGTCGCCAGCGGCGGCTTGGGCGTAAGCAGAAGAGATGAACACAGCAAGGTCTCCAGGTCAAAAAACAAGCAATTGGGGCGGCCACGCGCGGTGCGGCTGCCACCCCGGTCAGGCCGATCATTGTATGCGGCGGCAGATACCGCTGGCCGGGCCTTCAGACCCAGTCGGATTCGCAGCTCGCCCACGCTTTCAAAGCTTGGGCCTGGGCTTTGGCTTTGACATGCCCATAGCCTTTGATGCTTTGGGGGATTTGCGCCCAACGAACGGCCAAGTCGTGGTTACCGGCGTTTAGGCCATCGACCCAACGCGATACAGCAGATTCGTAGCGCGAGACCCACTGACGCTCGCTGCGGCGCTCTTCGGTGTGGCCAAACACATCCAAGGCCGTGCCGCGCAAACCCTTGAAGCGCGCCAAGGTGGCGAACACCGGCAGCATCCAAGGGCCGAAGCGGCGCTTGCGCGGTTGGCCTTGGGCGTCGGTCTCACCCAAGAGCGGCGGGGCCAAGTGAAAGTGCAGTTGCACATCGCCTTCGAATTGCTCGCACACGCTGGCCCTGAAGGCCGGGTCGCTGTGCAGGCGGGCGACTTCGTACTCGTCTTTATAGGCCATGAGCTTGAACAGGCTGTTGGCCACGGCCATCGTCAAGCGGGTTTGCTGCAAGGGCGCCTCGGCTTGCTCGATGCGGCGCACGGCCTGCTCGTAGCGCCGGGCGTAAGCGGCGTTTTGGTATTGGGTCAGAAAAGCCACGCGCCGCTGCACCGTCTCGATCAAACCCGCGGGTTTGTGCCACACCACGGTTTGGGCGCCCACACCGGCCAAGCGTTGCGCAAAGGCCTTTGGGTCGTGCGCCGCCCAGCGGCCCCACGCAAAGGCTTGCTGGTTGTTGGCCACGGCCACGGCGTTGAGCACCATGGCTTGCATCAACGCTTCAAAGCCCACGGGTAGCCAACCTTTTTGCCAGGCGTAACCCAAGAGCATGGGGTTGGCATACAAGCTGTCGCCCATCAAGGTGGTGGCGCTGCGCTCGGCATCGAACACGCCCACAGCGTCATCGCCCAGGTGCGCCAACAAACGCGCCACGCACGCCTGCGAGGGGTTTTGCCAATCGGGTTGGCGCACGAAAGCCGCCGTCGGTGTGGCGTGGCTGTTGAGGGCCATGCGGGTGCGGCCAGGCCGCAAGCGCTGCCAGGTGTCGGCCTGAGCGGCCACCAAGGGGTCGCAGCCGACCACCAAATCGGCCGCCGCCGCCGATACACGGGTGGTTCGGATGGCGTCTGGCCGCGCGGCCAAAAGCACATGGCTCCAAGTGGCGCCCCCTTTTTGGGCCAAGCCGGCCGCGTCTTGTGTGACCACCCCTTTGCCTTCGAGGTGGGCCGCCACGCCCACGATTTGCCCGATGGTGATCACGCCCGTGCCACCCACACCGGCCAAAACCATGCCCCAGACCTGTTCGCCCAATTCGGGCAAAACGGGCATGGGCAGGTCCGAGGGTGGCCCCGACGAGGCCGTGGACGCTGAAGGGGTTCGGCGAAGGCGAGCGCCGGTGACCGTCACAAAACTCGGGCAAAACCCTTTGACACACGAAAAATCTTGGTTGCAGGTGTTTTGGTTGATGCGACGCTTGCGGCCAAATTCGGTTTCCAACGGCTCCACCGACAAACAGTTGGACTGCGTCGAGCAGTCGCCACAACCCTCACACACCGCAGGATTGATGACCACGCGCTCATCGGGTGTGACCAAGGTGCCGCGTTTGCGACGGCGGCGTTTTTCGGTGGCACAGGTTTGGTCGTAAATGATGACGGTGGTACCGGGGCGTTCGCGCATCTCGCGCTGAATCGCATCCATGCGGTCGCGGTGCTCAATGGCAATACCGTCGGGTAAACCCACCACGCCCCGGTATTTGCTGGGCTCATCGGTGACGATGGTGATGAGACGTGCACCTTCGGCGCTGAGGCTTTGCGCGATCTGCACCACGCTGTGGCCTTCGGGACGCTCACCGACTTGTTGGCCACCGGTCATGGCCACGGCGTCGTTGTACAAAATTTTGTAGGTGATGTTCACCCCAGCGGCGATGCTTTGGCGGATGGCCAAAATGCCGCTGTGAAAGTAAGTGCCATCGCCCAGGTTGGCGAACACATGGTTGTCGGTGACAAAGGCTTGTTGCCCCACCCAAGGCACACCCTCACCACCCATTTGGGTGAAGCCCACGGTGTTGCGGTCCATCCACGTGGCCATGTAGTGGCAACCGATGCCGCCCAAAGCGTGTGAGCCTTCGGGCACCTTCGTGCTGCTGTTGTGCGGACAGCCCGAACAAAACCAGGGTTGGCGCAAGGCGTCTTGTTGGGCGCTGGCGTCCAAGGCCACCATGGCGCGCTGCTGCGCATCGAGCACACTCAGGTGCGCGTCGATGCGCGCTTGCACGTCCTCGGGCACACCGAGCTTGCGCAGGCGCTGGGCGACGGCGCGCGCGATGATGGCTGGGTTGAGGTCGGCGTTGGCGCGCAACAAGGTGTGGGCGCTCGGGTTGGGCATGGACCATTCGCCACCGGTGTGGTCACCTTCGACCTCGTCGAACTTGCCCAAGACGTTGGGGCGCACATCGGCGCGCCAGTTGTAAAGCTCTTCTTTGAGTTGGTATTCGATGACTTGGCGCTTTTCTTCAATCACCAAAATCTCGCGCAAACCAGTGGCGAATTCGCGCGTGGTTTGCGCCTCCAGGGGCCATACCACCGCCACCTTGTGTAGCCGTAAACCGATGCGCCGACACGAGTCGTCGTCCAAACCCAAATCCAGCAAAGCTTGGCGCGTGTCGTTGTAGGCCTTGCCACTGGCAATCAAGCCCAAGCGGTCGTTGGGACCCTCAATGACGTTGTGGTTCAAGCGGTTGGCCCGCACATAAGCCAACGCGGCGTACCACTTGTGGTCGAACAATCGGGCTTCTTGGTCCAGCGGGTGGTCGGGCCATCGAATGTGCACGCCACCGGGCGGCATGTCGAAATCGGGCAAAACGATTCGCACGCGCTCGGTGCTCACGTCCACGACCGCACTGGACTCGACGATTTCTTGGATGGTTTTCATGCCCGCCCAGACGCCCGAAAAACGGCTCATGGCGAAAGCGTGAAGCCCCAGGTCCAAGATGTCTTGCACCGAGGCCGGAAAAAACACCGGCAATCCGCAGGCCTTGAAGATGTGGTCGCTTTGGTGGGCGGCGGTGGAGCTTTTGGCGACGTGGTCGTCACCGGCCACGGCAATCACGCCGCCCAGAGGGCTGGTGCCAGCCATGTTGGCGTGTTTGAACACGTCTGAGCAGCGGTCCACGCCGGGGCCTTTGCCGTACCAAATGCCAAACACGCCGTCGTAGCGGCGACTCGTGGACGGGGCGAAACCGAGTTGCTGCGTGCCCCACACGGCAGTGGCGGCCAATTCTTCGTTCACACCGGGCTGAAACACCACGTGCTGGGCTTTTAGGTGCGCCTGTGCTTTTTGCAGCAGCTGGTCGTACGAGCCCAACGGTGAACCCCGATAACCGCTGATGAAGCCCGCAGTGTGGTGACCGGCCAGCGCATCGCGCTGGTGCTGCAACATGGGCAGCTTGACCAAGGCTTGCACGCCACTCATGAAGGCGTGGCCATGGTCTTGGGTGTATTTGTCGTCGAGTGAGAACGAAGGGGATCGTGCGTTCATGTCATGGCTCCAGGGTGAATGAGAGCGCCTTGTGGGCGAACCGTTCGGGTGTGCTCGCCGATCGGGCCAACACACCGGTAAAGGTGCATGCAGTGTATGCGGGCCTCATGCCCACTTTGGGCTCAGGGGCTTGGTGTTTCCCCTGATGGGCGCACCATCAGCGGGGCCACAGCGCCCACAAACGAACCGGTTGTTTGAGCTGTGAAGCCACGGTGTAGGCTGGGTCATTCCAACCACCCCAACCGGTGAAGTAATCCACCCGAGCGGCTCCCAAGATGGCCCCACCGGTGTCTTGAGCCATGACCAATTTGTTGGCCCGAAGTCCGGGGCCTTGGGTCGACAACCACACCGGTGTGCCATAGGGGATGCTGCCGCGGTCCACAGCGATGGATCGCCAAGGGGTCAGCGGTACACCCTGCGCACCGCGTGGCCCAAACATGGCATCGAGTGCCGACAGAGGTTCTTCTTGAAAAAACACGACGCGCGGATTGACGTGCAAGAGTTCATTGAGCCGGTTCGGGTTGGCAGCCACCCAAGCCTTGATGCCATCCCAAGACACATCACGAACCAAGCGCTGGTCCAAGAGCCAGCGCCCAATGCTTTGGTAGGTCTGCCCGTTGTGGCCCGCAAAAGCCAAGCGCACCGAGCGCTGTGAGCCGTCGGGCTCTGTGACCAAGAAGCGCCCAGAACCTTGAATTTGCACGATCAGTGCATCGATCGGGTCTTTGAGCCACACCAAAGCCCGCCCTTGTAAACTGCGCTGAGCTTGGGAATCGGTATCAAACTGTGCTCGGGTGGGGCCCAGCTCACCAGCACGCCAACCCAAAGGCGTTTGGTACAGTGCCGTGCGGTGTGTGTCGGTGGGCAAGCGGCTGGCTTGCATCATGGGCTCGTAATAACCCGTCATCAAGCCTTCGGGCAAACGCCCATCGCGTTCGGTGATCCGGTAAGGCACGAAACGCTGCTCCAACCACCGCGTTTTATCGTCGTCGGAGGCGATCGAGAGTTGGCGCACCTCGGCACACAATGCCCCAATGATGGGCGCGGGCTTTTCACAGCTGCGCAACCAAGCACCCCATGCCTCGTGCAAAGCATCTTGCCCCCACCCAGGCAAATCAGACCACGCGACCGCTTGCCATTGGCTTTTCTCCCGCAGCCACGATGGTGTCGACTGAGCGCCATCCAAGCCCCCAGAAACGCGGGTGGTATTGGGCTTCGGAGACCCGCAAGCCACCAAGCTACCTACAATCACCGCCACCATCCACCACGACCATTGGCGCGACCTGCGTGCCTGTGTATTGAGGCTCATCGCATGACCTTGTTGTTGCTTGAAGCGCTGGGAGCGCTCTTGATTTTCATTTTCATCGTCTGGTGGACGATGTTCTCGGGTCGCCCCAAAGGCGAGTTACCGCCCGAAGAAGACGCAAAAAAAAATACGCCCACCACGCCTCGCGATTGAGGTGCTCGCATCAAGCCACCTCCCGCAACAGATGGGCCAATTCAACGGCTGACTTCACTTCCAGCTTGTCGAACACGCGAGCTCGATGCACCTCGACCGTACGCACACTGATGTGCAACTCATCGGCCACCAATTTGTTCGGCAAACCGGCAGCGACGCGGTTCATGACGTCACGTTCCCGATCGGTGAGTTGATCGAGTTTGGATTGGACCGATTGCCGCTGTTGGCGTTGCGTCAGCACTTGCGCCGAATGCTTCAAAGCCTGCTCGACGCGGTCGACCAAGGCATTGTCCGAAAATGGTTTTTCGCAAAAATCAAAAGCGCCCCGCTTGACGGCATCCACCGCCGTGGGCACATCGGCATGGCCTGACAAAAAAATCACCGGCATCGCGGCCTGCCAAGGCAAACTCAGCAATTGCTCAAACAAGGCCAAACCACTCATACCCGGCATGCGCACATCCAACAGGACGCAGCAGGGCAGGTTGGGTTCTTGGCGCCAGTCTTGCAACTCGTCCCAAAATTCATCAGCACTGCGGTAGGACTCGCTGAGCAAACGGCGGGTGCGCAACAACCAAGCCAGCGCATCGCGCACACCTGCATCGTCATCGACGATGAAGACTTTGGCGTGGGGATGCAGGCTGCTCATGGCCGAATCATAGTGCGCTGGCCGCTGGCAACCGGAAGCGGAACACCGTGCCCCTGGGTTGAGCGGGTGCGTGTGTCAATTCGCCCGCATGCTGCTCAATCACGGTTCGGCACAAGCTCAGGCCCAACCCCATACCCTCAGCCTTGGTGGTGAAAAACGGGGTAAACAACTGCGATTGGGCCTCTTGCGAAAGACCTTGCCCATGATCGGTCACCGAAAACTCCACCCAACGCCGCGCCCCAGGACTGGCGTCGGTCTGAAGCGCCGAAACCGCCACGGTCAGCACCCGCCAACCGCTGCGCGCCGGCGGATCGCCATTGGGCATGGCCTGCATACCGTTGCGCGCCAAATTCAGCAACACCTGTTCAACCATGGTGCGGTCGCACAGCACCTGAGGAACACCGGGTTGCACATCGATGACCACCCGGATACCCAACTTACCGGCCTGTAACGCCACCAAAGGCTGGATCGACTCCAGCAACACCGCAGGGGCCACCGACTCCCGCACCTGTTCACGACGGCGCACAAAATCGGACACGCTTTTGATCACGCGAGCGGCCCGATCGGCCTGCTCCACGATTTGCCGCATGGCGCTGGGCAAGCCATCGGTCTCGCGTTGCGGATCGGCCAGCAGGTTGAGCGATCCATTGGCGTAACTGGAAATGGCAGCCAACGGTTGGTTGAGTTCATGGCTGAGCAAAGAGGCCATTTCACCCATCATGGCCAATCGGGCGGTGGCCTGCAAGCGCTCTTGCTGGGCGCGGTTGAGCTCTTCAACGCGGCGCTGCTCGCTCAAGTCCAAAACCGCGCTCATCCAGCCGGTTTGGGTGCCTTGTGCGTCGATCAAGGGCGCTTCGATGATGAGAACCGGAAATCGGGTGCCATCGCTGCGCTGGAACATGGACTCGAATCCCTCGCGGGGCAAAGCCTGCCCTGCCAATCGAACAGCTTGGCGTTGTTGGTAAACATCGAGCAACTCGGCCGGCCAATAAGGTGCTGGCAGCCCTGTGCCCAGAAGTTGCTCGGCGTTCAAGCCCACCATGTCGCAAAACGCCGGATTCACGTAGGTCAGTCGCCCTTGCATGTCGCGCGCGCGCAGACCTGTGATGAGGGAGTTTTCCATGGCCTTTCGGAAAGCCAAGGCCTCAGCCAATTCGCGCTCGGCGCGCCAACGTCGGCGCATGTCACGGGCCAAGAACACCAAGACCACCAACAAAGACAATGACAATGCGCCCACCACCGCCGTGAGCACGTTGGGAAACAAGCCCAAGGGCCTTCGGGGTGTTTGCAGTTGCAACTGCAAGGTGTGTCCTGGCAGATCCAACAAGGCGTGGGCCTGCATCAATTCGCGCCCGGCGGGCACGGTGGAATGCAAACTCAAACGGGTCCCATCGCCTTCGGTGAAGGCCAAACCACGACCGCGCACCAAAGTGGTTGATGCCCATTCGGACATCATCCCCGACAAGCTGTAAGTGGCGACCAAAAAGCCTTTGGGTGACCCCGACTGAGTGATGGGCAAACACATCTCCAAGAGTTCCAAGCCACGACCACCGGCGATCGGCCAAAAGTAGTTGCTGGAATAGCTCGGGCCGCTGATGCGCTTGGCAGCATCACAAGCGCGTCGAATGTCGGGCAAGGCCCGATCGCGCGGCAAAGTCTGAAACACATTGCCCAAAAATGGGGTGTCGCTGGAAGCCACCAAACCCATGCCCGCGTCTCGCCACTCCAAGCGCACCAACTCGCGGTGACTTTGCAACAGGCGATCTGCGCGTTGCACCCAAAGGACAGGGCTGGGGTCGGCGCTGTTCAAAAGCTGCAGCGTCTGGGTGTTTCGGATGAGCTCACTGCGGATGTCGTTACTTAAGGCTTCGACATCGCGCGACAACTCATCTTGTTCTCGAGCCCATTCATATTCACGCGCCAAAAACACCAAAACACCCAACAAGCCTGAGAGCAGGACGACCAACAACAAACCCGCCAACCACCACCGTCGTGGGTAGCGCCAAGCTCGTTGAAAAGCCGAAGGGCTGGGCATCACAAGCGGCGGTGCTGCAAGGCAGGCAGCTGGGCGCGCACGGCACGCAGTCGTGCTGGATCGATGTCGGCCACAGCCACGCCGGGGCCATCGGCGTGCACCGCCAGCACCTCGCCCCAAGGGTCGATCACCATGCTGTGGCCCCAGGTGCGGCGGCCATTTTCGTGCACACCGCCTTGGGCACTGGCGATCACGTACGCTTGATTTTCAATGGCACGTGCGCGCAACAACACCTCCCAATGGGCTTGGCCCGTGGTGTGGGTAAAGGCTGCTGGCACCAACAGCACATCGGCAGCCAAGGCCCGGTAGAGCTCACCAAAACGGAGGTCATAACAAATGCTCATGCCCACGCGCCAAGTGTGGCCAGTTGGGTCGGACAAGTCCCATACCGTGGGTGTGTCGCCCGCGGTGAGCACCGCCGATTCATCGTAAGACTCGCGCCCATTGTCAAAACGAAACAAGTGGATCTTGTCGTAACGGCTCACCGCCCGGCCTTGCGGATCAAAGACGACACTGGCGTTGGCCACGTGCATCGGGTCATCGGTGGCCATGGGCAAAGTGCCACCCACCAACCACACCCCACTTTCGCGCGCCATGTCGGCCAAGGCCGATTGAATGGGGCCATCGCCAGGGCGTTCAGCCAAGGTCAGTTTGTCGGCGTCACGCTGGCCCATGAAACAAAAATACTCGGGCAAGACCACCAGCTGAGCCCCTGCTTGCGCGGCTTGCATCACCCCTTCTCGAGCTTGAGCCCAATTGTCGGCCCACCGGGGACCTGAAACCATTTGTACCGCTGCAACTTTCATGTGACGCTCCTGGTGATCAAGGCTTGGGCACTGGATTGCGTGCCATCTTATTGACTTGTGGTTGAGCCCAAGTGCCCGTGACATGCATCTGTTGAGTGACCATGGCTTTGAGTGGGGTTCTCAGCAAGAGTTGAGCCAAAAACGTGCTCCAGCCCAACACCGGGTTGACGGTCACCAAGGCCAAAGAGGCCGTGCCCACGTTGATTTCGGGTACGATGAGCAGTTGAATGTCTTGGGTGCGCTTGACCAAATCCACCTGCCCATCCATGTGCACATCGGCCAAGATGCTGCGCAAACGCAGGTTCCGGCTCGTGGCCACGCCTTGAGCCAAGTCGACTTGCCCACTGAAGTCGTCAAAGGCAAATCCATCGACAAACGCATCGCGGAAATCGAGCAAAAATCGGCGCGGCAAAGATTGCAAGCTCAACACCCCCACCAAACGCCCGGCACCAGGGTCGATTTTGAGGATCTGGCCTTTTTCCAAACGCAGTTGCCATTGACCAGACAAGCTCGCGACATCCGGTGTGATGGGCGAGCCAGCCCACGCCACGGATCCGCTGACCTGCCCTTGACCGTCACTCAAATTGCCGGCTTGGCCCACCCGCTGGAGCAAAGCCCCTGCATCGCGGATGTCCATCTGGAACTGCAAAGCGGTGCTTTTGTTGAGCTTTTCGTTGATGGGCGATGCCGCAGTGGCCCACACACCATTGGCAGACAAGCTGGCCTCAGGCAAGGTCACTCGAAAGCGATTCAAGCGCCATGACTGTTGCTCACCTTCGCCGTGGTTGGTGGCGTCCACCTCCACACGACCCAAAGCCATTGCTCCCACCCTCAAGTCGTCAATGACCACGTCCAAAGCGGGCACCGATGTCGGTTGTTCAATGAAAGATTCCACGTCCGCTTGGGTAGCTTCGGGTACGGTCAAGCGACTCAATCGGGCACGCACCTGCGACAAGGTACCACTGGGGTCGGACTCCAAATCCACCCAGCCCACGGCTTCTTTGGCAGACACATCCAAACGCCAACGCGGAGCTTGGTTCAGCGCCAGCAAACGAACGTGGTGCAAGTCTCGACGCGAGACGCGCAGCTCGTCCACGGCCAAACGCACCGATCGAGGCAAGAGGGCTGAGTGGGGGGTGCTCTCCTTGGGCTGCGCCACTGGTGTCGATGCCGGTTGGGTCGCTGGCGCCAAAGCGGCCAACCAGGCGTCTACATCCAAACGCGGCAATTGCACATCCACGCTCCAGCCCAAGTCCGCCGATGGCGCAGCCAGTACCGGTGCTTGCCCCACCCAAGCGTGCCCCGACAAGACGGCTGGTGTCGAACGCAGGTCGCGCCGCACATCCACCCCCACGCGCTGGCTGGCGCCGTCGCCCAAAGACACACGCCAACGATCACCCGTGACCCGTACACCTTGAACCGAGTCCACCACCGACTCCACCTTCAAAGGCAGCGCCAGTGCAGGTGGCTTGGCCATTGGTGCGGGCAAATTCAAGCCCAAGCCGACCAAGTCGGACTGCAAGTCAACCTCGGGTACACCCCCGCGCACACCCAAGCGCAAACTCAACGCAGTGCTGCCCGTCATCGATTCGGCCAAACGCGACACCGCGCCCAGTTCAGCCCGGCGCAGCCCCTCTGCACTCAAGCGCCCTTGCACGTCAAAAGACAAACGACTGGCTTGCCCCGGCGGCACGGCCACGGTACCGCCTTGCACACGAAACACCTCGCCCAACAGTCGGGCTTCTGTAGGCGCCACGGTAAAGCCCGCTTCGTTGAAGTCGATTCGGCCCTGGATGTCTTGAGCCGTCGGTGTGCCAGGCGCCCAGCGCAAATCCATGCCCTTCATGGCGGCATGACCTTGCAAGCGCAGTTGCGGATCATCGGCAAAACGCATTTGCAAAGCAAACGCTCCGCTGACATCGCCCTGTGCCTCGGCTTGAGCCAAAGCCCCACTGGTCATTCGTTTGAGCGGAGAGCCGTTGACGAATTGCAAAAACGAAGGCGATGGCCCATGCGTGTTCAAGGCCACCGACAACTGGGCCGGCCCCTGTGCCAAGTCCACGATGCTCACCTGTCCCTCGGTCACACGAACACCCGGTGCACCCTGCAGATCCGACTGGATAGGCCCCACTTGCAAGGACAAACCATCGAAACGCAGAGTGGTCTTGGCCTGCTGCAAGCGTGGCCACGGCGGATCGGTGGCCGCGTGCAAATACGGCGGCATGTAAGCGAAGTCCACTTGGTCCAGGTCGGCTTCTACCAAGAATTGACCCTTGGCATCGCTGCGCCCCAAGGGCAAATCACGCAAATCGCCTTTGACTTGGATCGACACTTTGGGGGCGGTGCCGGCCACAAAACCTTCGCGGATGTATCGGCGCACCCCGGGTGACACCACGGAAGGGAAGTAGCGATGAACCCGAGCCACGTTGACATCGCGCAGCTGCACATTCAAATCCAGCACACCAGGCCAACGGTCTTGGGCTTGCACGGCCTGCGCGGTTCGCCACTGGGCCTGCACTTCGCCGTGCCAATCGGGTGTGGCCAAGCGCAAACCCCGCACCTCGGCTTCGATCGCTGGGCCATCGATGCGCCACGTCACCGCGCCCTCAAGGCCCTCGACGGGCACCCAAGCGTCGTCCAAGATGCCCGGCAAACTCAAGCCCCCTTGGGCCATGTTGAGTTGGGCTTTTCCACCGTTTTGGTCGACGGTAAAGTTCACCGCCAAACCGCGCAAACCCGGCAAGGCTGCTGAGCCTGGCGCGCCGCGGTCGATGGCTTGCACATCGCGCACACGCCCTTGTGCTTGGTAGCGGTTGGCCCAGACCAAAGCCCCTGCATCATCCGCTCGTAAAGCCCAACGCGCACTCATTTCGTCGATCTGCGCGGCGGGCTCCCAACGCGACAAGCTGGTCCTCAGCGCAGGCGGCAATGGCCAGAGCTGGGCCAATGCCGTGAGATCACGTGCATCCACGCCTCGGGCCTCCAACGTCTGGGTGGATTCACGGTTGTCGGCATGGTCCATCTTGCGCCACGCCAATTGCTCCGCTTTCACACTCAAACCCGAAGCCGTGCGCGCCTGCAAACCCTCCACGGCCAGGCCAACCCCATCGGTCCAATCGGCACGCAGCAAACCCTTGACGTCCAGCAGCGCCAAACGGGGGGCTTGTGCATGGGCTTGACTGCTCAATTCAGGCCAATCCAGTTTCACAGTGACTTCGCTGGGACGGCCATCCTTCAGATGAGCGTTGGCCAAGATCGAGCCATGGCCTGCGAGCTGCTGAACCACGAAGGGCACGTCAGGCCACACAGCGGCTTGCCCAGCCCAAGGTGCAGCCACCAGACGCGGTGCATGCCAGTGCACCGAACCTGTCCATTGGGCCCAAGGTGATGCGTCTGGAGCCGATGCCCAAGCGCTGTCACGCATGTCGGCCTCCAGGGTCCACCGATCGCCCCAAGACGCAGGCGGGGTCAGGCCTAGGCTGGCCGTGTGCTGACGACCTTGGCGCCGAATCACCACATCAACATCGGAGAAGCTCACCGGTGGACGTTGATGCAATTCGTCGGTCCACGTCACTTGCCCATCGCGAAGGATCCATTCGGCTTGGTCCAGCACCCACCGCAAAGCTTTGCCATCGCTGGGGCCTTTGGGCGTGACATCCAAACCCGCCACCCACCAACGGTTGTCGACGCTGCGCCTGACGTGCACGTGTACCGCATCCACCGCCAACTGATCAAATCCCTGACGCCACCACAAAGAAGACAGACTGGCAGCGACTTGCACACGGCTGAGTTGGAGCGAAGGGGTGCCCTCTGGACTGAGGATGCGGACCTCGCGCAGGACCCACACTGGGCTCTGCCACCAAGCGCGGTCTTGGGCTTCCAAAGCACCTATTTCAACCCTCACCCCCAAAGCCTCCGAGGCCATGGTCTCGAGATCTCCACGCCATGCGTCGATTCGCGGCACAATCCAAATATGCACGGTGGCCCAAAACACCACGATCACCGTGACGACGAGCAGCGACACGGCCGCCAAAAAGCGGCTCAAGGGTTTCAAAAACGGGATGTTCCGAAACAAAGTGGCGTTGAAGACAGACATGGGTTTCCTTGCGACATCAAATTATGACGCCCCCCTCCCTTGGTTCCGAGACCAAAGCCCCGGGCCTGCGCCCATCGGTTGAACATTCGCGTTTTGTGGCGCGGGTTCGCCGACGTTACGCCGACGTCTTGTCGTTGCTGCCCCCTGGTGTGCCGCGCATGACCCACATGCAGTCGGGTCTGGCAGCGCTTCAAGCCACAGGGCTGAACCTGCCTTCGGCCTTGCGAGTTTTGCGCCATTTGGTGCTCGAGCGTTTGGCCGTGCTGGACTGCGAGCAGGGCGTCGCCCTGCAAGACATCACACATCCCATGACCGAGTTGGCCGAATTGGCCTTGGACCAAGCCTACCAGCTGGCCTTGGCCGAGCTGACCGAGCTGCACGGCACGCCCATGACGGGTGAGCAGCCAGCCCAATGTTGGATCATGGGCATGGGCAAACTGGGCGCGCGCGAGCTCAATGTCTCCAGCGACATCGACTTGATTTACGTCTACGACCAAGACGGCGAAACCACCGGCAACGCCCAAGGTCGACAACGCATCACCAACCACGAGTTTTTTGGCAAGCTGGTCAAACACATTTACCAGACGGTGGGTGAAAGCACCGAGCACGGTTTGGTGTTTCGGGTCGACTTGGCCCTGCGCCCCAACGGCAACTCGGGGCCTGCGGCAGTTTCACTCAACGCACTGGAGACTTATTTCGTGGTGCAGGGTCGTGAATGGGAGCGTTTCGCCTGGCTCAAGAGCCGGGTCGTGGCACCCCTGAGCAGCGTGCGCGATGGCAGCGCACAAGCCATGCGGGGCGTGGTCTTGCCTTTTGTGTTTCGGCGCTACCTGGACTACAACGTCTTTGAAGCCTTGCGGGATTTGCACCGTCAAATTCGCGAGCACGCGGCCAAACGCGCCGCGGGCAACCCAGGTCGGGCCAACGACGTCAAGCTCTCGCGTGGCGGCATCCGCGAAATCGAATTCACCGTGCAGCTGCTGCAAGTGGTGCGCGGCGGTCAATTTCCCGAACTGCGCCGTCGCCCCACGTTGGACGCGCTGCCGCGCTTGGCCACGGCCAAGCTGATGTCGGGTCAAACCGCCCAAGCCCTGGCCGAAGCCTATGTGTTTTTGCGCCAAGTCGAGCACCGAATCCAGTTTTTGGACGACCAACAAACCCACCTCATGCCCACGTCGGATTCGGATCTCTTGTGGGTGGCCCAAACCATGGGCTTTGCGCAGGTGGGGGCGTTTTTGCAAACCCTGAGCCAGCACCGCGAAACGGTGGCGCAAGAGTTCGATACCCTGCTGGGCGGCGAGTCAAACGGCCCGTGTCCCGGTGGCAACTGTGGCGGCAAAACCGCCAAGAACGCGGCGCCGGAAGACTTTGCCCTGCTCGTCACAGACTTGCCCAAGGAGTTGGGTGATAAGGTGCGGACTTGGAGCGCACAAGCCCGTGTCGGGGCCCTGCGAGAGGACGCAAGAACACGCTTGTTCCGCCTGATTCAACGCACTGGAGCGTGGATCGAGGAAGGTCGTGTCAACGAAACTGGGGCCTTGCGCTGGATCGACTGGGTGGACTCCATGCTGCGCCGAGACAGCTACTTGGCCTTGTTGCAAGAGCGCCCCTCGGTACACGAACGTTTGTTGCGCCTCTTGGGCGCAGCCAAATGGCCAGCCCGTTATTTGCTCAAGCACCCTGGCGTGATCGATGAGCTCGCAGGACAAGAACTGCTGCACGACCGCTTCAATGCGACTCAGTTTGAGTTCGAGTTGGAAGCCCGTCGCCGCTCATTACAAGGCACCGGCGAGGACGATGACGAGGCCCTGCTCGACTTGCTGCGCCGGGCCCACCATGCCGAAGTCTTCAGCACCTTGGCCCGAGATGTCGAGGGTGTGCTGACCATTGAACAGGTGGCCGATGACCTGTCTGCCTTGGCCGATGCGGTGTTGCGCGTGACCGCTCGCTGGTGCTGGAGCCGCCTCAAAAATCGCCACCGCGAACAACCCCGTTTTGCCATCATTGGCTACGGTAAGCTGGGAGGCAAAGAGCTGGGTTACGGCAGCGATTTGGACATTGTGTTCGTGTTCGACGACGACGATGACAACGCCAGCGAGATCTACTCGGCCTTTGTGCGCAAGCTCATCAACTGGTTGACCGTCAAAACCGGTGAGGGCGATTTGTTCGAAATCGATACCGCCCTACGCCCCAACGGCAACGCCGGCATGCTGGTGAGCAGTTTCCGCTCGTACGCCGATTACCAACAACAACGGGGCAGCAACACCGCTTGGACTTGGGAGCATCAGGCCATGACACGCGCACGTTGTGTGCTGGACCACACGGACGGGGATGGGGCTGGTTCGCTGGCCTTGCGCTTTGACGCCGTTCGTGAGGCTGTCATCACCGCCGAACGTGATGCGCAGGCCTTGGCTGAAGAAATCTGCGCCATGCGCGACAAGGTCAGACAGGCCCATCCGATTCGCAGCGGCATGTTTGACGTCAAACACAGCGTTGGTGGCATGGTGGATATCGAATTCGCGGTCCAGCACTTGGTTTTGTCGCAAGCGCGCCACCACCCGAGCTTGCGCCCCAACTTGGGTAACACCGCCTTGCTGCGCCACGCCGAAGCGGCAGGCTTGTTGCCGCCGGGCGTTGGCTTGGCGGCCGCTGAGGCGTACCGCGCTTTGCGCCACTTGCAGCACCACGCCCGCTTGGATGAAACCCATCCCGAGGTGGATCCTGCCACCCTGTCCCAACATATCGCAGCGGTGCAAGCACTGTGGCAACACGTGTTGGGCCCCGACACCACCCCCACCACATGAAACGCCCAGCCCGCAGTTGGTTGCTTTTGTGTGCTTTGCATGCCGTCGGTAGCATGCTGGTTTGGTGGGCCGGCCCCAACGTTTACGAGCCTTTGGTTTGGCGCGCCGAACAGGGCTGGCAATCGCCGTGGACTTGGTGGAGCAGCGCTTGGGTGCACCTCAACACCGCTCACCTGATTGCCAACCAAATCGCCATGGGTATGCTGGCAGGCTTGGCTTGGGTGGTTCGCCCCTCGCTTCGCAGCACTTGGGTGTGGTTGCTGTGCTGGCCCATCTTGCAAGTCAGCCTGCTGATTTGGCCCCAAATTGGTTACGCCGTTGGACTCTCCGGCCTACTGCATGCTGGAGCCGCCATTTTGGGTGTTGACCTCTTGTTGCGGCGCATCCGCATCCCCAAGGCACGTCGTTGGGGGGCGTTGTTGTTGTTGGCCTTGATGGTCAAACTGCTGATCGAACAAGCTTGGCGCCAACCCGTCGTTTGGAACGCCGCCGACGACATGGCGGTGGTTCAAGCACTGCACTTGAGCGGTGTCTGGTGGGGTCTTGTCTTGTCTTTTTCTCGCGGCTTGGCCGGCACCCACGAGATTTATTGGCGGTGGTCGGCTCGCCAACGTTCCACCGCCGACGCCACATCGCCCAAATGAGCCAGGTTGATGTAGAGCGCAGGCTCGTGACCGCGTTGGGCGGTTTGCATCAATCGCTGCAAAGCGGCGTTGGTACCACCCACCCAGATTTCAATTTGGGGATCCAGCAACTCGCGCAACTGACTCAAGGCCGCGAAGGCATCCCGGGGGTTTTGCGCGCCTGAAAAACCCAAACCGACCACATCGACCTGGCCGGTCTGCACAGCAGAGACAATGTCGGGCACTGGGGTTTGCAATCCCAAGGACTGCAAGCCGCAACCGGCATAAGCCATGGCGCACTCGGCCATCAGCACTCCCAAGCCATGCTCTTCGCCGGGCAAGGTGGTGGTCAAAACGCGGGGCCCAGTGATCGGGGTGTTTTCTCGAATGATCCACAGGGCTTGGCGCATCACCGTGCTCACCGCTTCGGTGTAGAGGTGTTCTTCATGAACCGCCAAACGGCCCTCCAACCATGCTTGACCCACCGCGACGTTCAATGGTGCGACCACCTCGGTCAAAAAACCCATCAAGCCCAAAGACTGCTCGGCACGAACCAAAGCATCTCGCAACCCGCCACCGTCTTGTGCATACAAATAGGAAAACCAGAATTCGGTATCGATGGGGCCAGCACTGGCCGCTGGATTGGCGGGCTGAGCGGCCTGCTGTTGCAAGGACATCAAGGTGCTCAAAGGCAGCTGGACGATTCGGGCCGGCCGGTAGCCCGCATCCAACAGGCGCCGGATGTGTCTTAATCGGTGCAACTGGGCTTCATCGTAGACCCGTTCGCCCAAGGCGTTTCGAGAGGGCACTGGGAAGCCGTACCGACGCTCCCAGACCCGCAAGACATCTTTGGACAAGCCAGTGTCTCGCTCGACATCGGCGATGCTGTACTCCAATCCAGGATTCAGGTTTAAACTTGTCATAGACAAAAATTGAGGGTTTCGTTAATTATGGCGTTTTTTGAAACCGGTATCACTTCTCCAAAACCCTCCCCTGGGTCTCGGCCCCGTGTGGCCATCGTGGGTTCGGGCATCGCAGGCTTGGCTGCCGCTCACCATTTGCGCAACCACGCAGAGATCAGCCTGCTGGAATCGGGCGATTACTTTGGCGGCCACACCCACACCGTGGACATGCGACTGCCCAACGCCCAAGGGCAGATGATCGACTTTGGGGTGGACACTGGGTTTTTGGTGCTCAATGAGCGCACCTACCCGAATTTGTTGGCCCTGTTCAAGACCTTGGGCGTCGAGATTGCGCCATCCGACATGTCGTTTTCGGTTCAAGTCCCTGAACAATCGGACCAGCGCCGCATCGAGTGGAGCGGCTCGAACTTATCCACGGTGTTTGCCCAACGGCGCAACCTGTTGAGTCCCCAGTTTTGGGGGATGCTGTCGGACATCGTGCGCTTCAACCGCCTGTGCACCGACATGGCCCAACAGGGGTTGGACCGCACCGATGGGCCGCTGATGGAGCCTTTGGGTGATTTTCTGAAACGCGAGTGTTTCGGCGAAGCTTTCAAACACTGGTATTTTTTACCCATGATGGGCTGCATCTGGAGCTGCCCAACCGACCAGATGTTGGCGTTTCCGTTGGCCACCATGGTGCGCTTTTGTCATAACCACGGCTTGATCCAAATCGCCAACCGCCCTCAGTGGTACACGGTGCGCGGCGGTGCGCGCCACTATGTGGAAGCCATCACAGCCCGCATCGACGACAAACGGCTCAACAGCCCCGTGCGCAGCGTGACACGGGATGTGGACGGCGTTCACGTTCGCACCGATGCGGGAAACGAACGTTTCGACCACGTGGTGCTGGCCTGTCACAGCGACCAAGCCTTGGCCCTGCTGGGTGAAGGCGCCAGCGCCGCCGAGCGCTCGGTGCTGGGAGCCATTCCCTACCAATCCAACGTGGCCATTTTGCACACCGACACTTCGGTGCTGCCCCAACACCGCAGCGCTTGGGCCGCTTGGAACTACGAGCGCTCAACCAGCGCGGCACAAGAACAGGCCCAAGTCTGTTTGCATTATTGGCTCAACGTGCTGCAACCTTTGCCGGTCGAGCAGCCTGTGATCGTCTCGCTCAATCCGCAGCGCGAGATCGATCCGCGCCATGTGGTGGGCCGTTTTGAGTACGCCCACCCGGTGTTTGACCTGGGCGCCATCCGCGCCCAAAGCCAAGTGCCAGGCCTGCAGGGGCAACAACGCACGCACTTCTGCGGCGCTTGGATGGGCTACGGCTTTCACGAAGATGGTCTCAAAGCCGGCATGGCGGCGGCCGAGTCGGTCTGCCAAGCTTTGGGGGTGAGCGCTTGAATCGGGCACAGCTCGGCTTTGGAGAGGTGCGACACACGCGCACCCGCCCGCGTCGCAACGCGTTTGCGTACCGCGGTTTTTTCTTGATGCTGCCCATGCGCGCCCTGCGCCAGCAAGCCGACCCGATCCTCGCGCGCAACCAAACGGCCTTGTTGTCGTTTCACGACCGTGACCACGGTGTGGGCGGCAGCGACAGTCTGGCTTGGTTGGAGTCGGTGCTGGCCGAACACGGTGTGGTGGATGCCGATGGCGAAGTTTGGCTGCACACCTACCCGCGCATCTTCGGCTACACCTTCAACCCGGTGAGTTTTTGGTTTTGCCACCGCGCCGATGGCCGACTTCGCGGCGTCTTGGCCGAGGTCAACAACACCTTTGGCCAGCGCCACTGCTATTGGATCGACGAGCCGCGCTACGGCGTGCCGGCCTGGGCCGACAAGGTCTTCCACGTCTCGCCGTTTTGCCCCGTGCAAGGCCGCTACCGCTTTGTCTTCATGCGCACCGAGGGCGGACGGGTGGTCGCGCGCATCGACTATTTCGATGAAAACGGTGCTCCCGCCTTGATCCACACCAGCGTGAGTGGGCAGCTCGAATCGCTGACCTCGAACACCCGACGCCGCGCCCTGTGGCAGTACCCCGCCATGACCTGGGGTGTGATCGCGCGGATCCACTGGCAAGCCTTCCGTTTGTGGCGTTTGCGAACACCGTTTTTTAAGCTCGCCCCCATGCCCGACGCCTTCATCACCCCACCGATGAACGCACCCATTTCCTCCACGACCAACCGCCCATGACACACGCCATGAACCGCAGCACCACCGCACCTCACAACACGCGCTCCAGCACCCCGCCTGCCGCCGCACGCGCCGCTTTGCGTTTGCTCGAACGCTTGGAACATGGTCACCTGCACATCGAATTGCCGGACGGAACGGTGCGCGAATTTGGTCAAGGCGGGGGGCTGAGCGCGAGCATGCACTGGCACAACTGGGCGGTCTGCCAAGCGGCCTTGCAATCGGGAGACATTGGGTTTGCCGAAACCTACATCGCAGGCGACTGGACCACGCCGAACCTGACCGCGCTCATCGAGCTCATGATCGCCAACCGCGACGCCATCGAAGACGCGGTGTACGGCTCTTGGCTCGGACGCTTGAGCTACCGTGTGCGCCACTGGCTCAACCGCAACTCCAAACGCAACAGCCGCAAGAACATCCACGCACACTACGACTTGGGCAATGCCTTCTACCAACTCTGGCTCGACGACACGATGAACTATTCGTCGGCGGTGTTCGAACGCCCCGACCAACCCATGCGCGAAGCCCAACACGCCAAGGTGCGCCGCGCTTTGCGCATGGCGCGCGTGCGACCCGGCGACCGCGTGTTGGAAATCGGTTGCGGCTGGGGTGCCCTGGCTGAAATGGCCACCACCGAAATGGGCGCCAGCGTCACTGGCGTGACCCTCTCGACCGAACAACTTGCTTTTGCGCAACAGCGGATGGCACGTTTGGGCATATCCACCGACGCCAACACCTCCACCCAACCTTGGGCGGACTTGCGTTTGCAAGACTACCGCGACATCCACGATGGACCATTCGATGCGATTTGCTCCATTGAAATGATCGAGGCGGTCGGGCGGGAATACTGGTCAACGTATTTTCAAACCGTGGCCGACAAGCTCAAGCCCGGTGGTTACGCCTGCATCCAAAGCATCGTCATACAAGATGAGCGATTTGATCGCTACATCCAAGGCACCGACTTCATCCAACAGTACATCTTTCCCGGTGGCTGCCTGCCCTGTCCCCGGGTGTTTCGAGAAGAGGCCATGAACGCGGGTCTGGTGGTGCAAGACGAGTTCCATTTCGGCCAAGACTACGCACACACCCTGCGGCTGTGGCGCGAGGATTTTGTGCGCCAACAGGCCGAGGTCTTGAAGCTCGGTTTTGATGAGCGCTTCCTGCGCATCTGGACCTTCTACCTCGCGTATTGCGAGGCCGCTTTCACGCAAGGCAGCACCGACGTGGTGCAGTTCACCTTGCGCAAACCCGGCTGAGCCCATGAGCGCCCCGCAGCTGTCCCGTCGCGTGTGCCTGTTGTCGGGCTTGGTGTGCGCGGTTGGGTCGTTGTGGGCGCAGACACCCCACCCGGCATGGCGCGAGGCGGTCGCGGGGCTACAAATCCGCGGCACCCACCACTTTCGCTATTGGAGCCTGTCCATCTACCATGCCGAATTGAAAGTGGCTGTCGGCTTTGATCCCACGCGTTTCGCCCAACACCGCTTGGCACTGACCATGCGCTACTCACGCAGCTTCAAAGGTCAAGCACTGGCCAAGAGCACCTGGGATGAAATGCAAGGAGTGATGACGCGCAGCGGGCAGCGCTGGAGTCCATCACAAAGCACGGCTTGGGTGGCACAACTCAACGCGCTCATGCCCGATGTGCAAAGTGGTGACCGCTTGAGCGCCCTGAACACCCCTGGCCGTGGCGTGACCTTGTTTCACAACGAGACGCCCTTGGGCATGATCGAAGACCGCGGATTCATCGACGGGTTTTTGGGCATTTGGCTCTCACCACTGAGCCCGCAACCCGTCATGCGCCAAGCGTTGTTGTCCCTATGAGCCCGCCTTCGTCACCGGCTGCGCGCTTCACCGAGCCCGGTGCTTGGCGCTGGGGTTTGCGCTACGGCGCCATGGGGTACCCACTGGCGTTTGTGGCCTTACCGCTGTACGTCCTGCTACCCAATCACTACGCGGTGGTCCTGGGTGCACCGCTGGCTGGTTTGGGGGCGGTGTTGCTAGGGACGCGAGCCGTCGATGCCTTCATGGACCCGTGGATAGGGCGCTGGTGCGACCAACAATTCGATCGGGGCGTTTGGCGCGTGTGGACACTGGCTGCGGTATCGGCGTTGGTGATGTGGCTGGGCCTCTGGGCCTTGTTGTTCCCGCCCGAAAGCGTGCGCACGCAAGGCGAGGCTGCGGTCTTGGGTTGGGCAGCTCTGGGTTTGTTCATCACCAGCACGGCTTTCAGCGTGGCCAGCGTGGCTCATCAATCGTGGGGCGCGCGCTTAGGAGGCAACGAAGGCCAACGGGCGCGGGTGGTGGCTTGGCGCGAAGCTTTGTCTTTGTTCGGCGTGGTGAGCGCATCCATCTTGCCCAGCGTGGCGGGCTTACCGGCCATGATGGGCGTCTTTGCGGCGGGCATCATGATCGGTCTCTTGGCCTGGCGCTGGGCCAATCCGCCCGAGCCTACCGCAGTGACATTGCACCACCCCAAACCCGAGACCGCATCACCTTGGCGCCACCGCGCGTTTGTGCGCCTGATGCTGGTGTTCGTGATCAATGGAACCGCCAGCGCCATCCCTGCCACCTTGGTGCTGTTTTTTATCCAAGACCGTTTGGGTGCCGATGCGTCTTGGCAAGGGATTTTTTTGTTGCTGTACTTTTTGGCGGCGGCCTTGTCCATGCCACTGTGGGCGCGCGCTGTGGAGCGTTGGGGCTTGGCACGCAGTTGGTTATTGGGCATGGGTTTGTCGGTGGCGGCCTTCGTCTGGGCCGTGACCTTGGGCACTGGCGACACCTGGGCTTTCGCCGCTGTGTGTGTGGGCTCTGGCTTGGCCTTGGGTGCGGACCTCACCGCGCCCAGTGCTTTGCTCAACGGCATCATCGACGATGTGGGTGAACGTGGTCGCAGCGAGGGTGTGTTTTTTGGGTGGTGGAATTTGGCGACCAAACTCAACCTGGCATTGGCAGCCGGCTTGGCTTTACCACTCTTGGCCTGGTGGGGCTATGCCCCAGGGGCCAACGACCCGCAGGCTTTGCAAACCCTCACCATCGCCTACAGTGTCTTGCCTTGTGTGCTCAAGTTACTGGCGGCGGCACTGTTGTATCCGTGGTGTGCCGGCACACCCACCTCAAGGAGTGAAGCATGAAAAGACGTTTGTTGTTGACCGGGGCAGTGGCCACCGGCGTGGTGTTGGCCGGTTGCGCAGGTCCGCAAGTGCAAGACTACGCAGCCGAGAAACCCGTTTTGAATTTGCGCGAGTATTTCAACGGCACACTGGACGCGCATGGGATCTTCACCGACCGCAGCGGCCGTGTGATCAAGCGCTTCACTGTGCTGATGGAATGCACATGGACGGGTAACCAAGGCGTGCTCGACGAATCCTTTGTTTACAGCGACGGCAGCACCGAGAAACGCATTTGGCGCCTGACCGATCACGGCCAAGGTCACTACAGCGGCCGCGCCGACGACGTCGTGGGCGAAGCCCACGGTCAGGTCCAGGGGAATGCGTTTCGATGGGGCTACACCTTGGCCTTGCCGGTCGACGGCCGCGTGTGGCACGTGGACTTTGACGATTGGATGTACCTGATGGACGAGCGCGTCATGCTCAACAAAGCCACCATGAGCAAATGGGGCGTGCGTTTGGGTGAGGTCACCCTGTCGTTTTACAAGCGCCCCGCATGAGCGCCGAGAAACGACCCAGCCTGTGGCGCAGCGCCAACCCACCGCTGCGCGATGGGCGTGGCCTGCGCGTGTGGGTGGTGGGTGCGTCGAGCGGCATCGGTGAAGCCTGCGCCCACGCCTGGTGGCAAGCCGGTGCACACGTGACGGTCTCGGCGCGCCAAGCCCAAGCGCTGCAGCGCTTCGTGGATACGCACCCCGCCGACCATCAGCACAACGCCGTTCAGGCCGAGAGCTTGGACGTCACCGACCACGCCGCCTGCCAAGCCGTGGCGCAACGGGTACTTAGCCAAGGGTCTATCGATCTGGTGTTGTTTTGTGCTGGCCACTACAAGGCCATGCGCGCCACCGCCATGGACGTGCCCGACATCGCCAAACACAACGCCGTCAACTACTTGGGCGCGGTGCACCTGAGTGCCGCCGTCGTACCGGCGCTGCTGGCACAAGGCCACGGCCACATCAGCTTCATCAGCAGCGTGGCGGGCTTTCGTGGCCTGCCCAACGGTCTGGCCTACGGGCCGACCAAAGCCGCGCTCACGCACTGGGCGCAAACCCTGTACCTGGACTTGGCGCCGCACGGCATCGGCGTGAGCGTGGTGCACCCGGGTTTTGTGCAAACCCCGCTGACGGCGCAAAACGAATTCAAAATGCCCGCCATCATCACGCCCACAGAGGCCGCGCAGGCCATGATGCGAGATTGGGGACGTGGCGTGTTTGAGATCCATTACCCCAAACGCTTCACTCGAGTGCTGCACCTGCTGCGGTTGTTGCCGCACCGTTTGTACAGCGTGCTGGTGCGCCGCGCCACCGGACTCTGACCATGAACACCACCGAACACAGCCGTGCCACCATCGAGCGATTGGTGGCGTTCTACAGCGAGCTGCAGCCCGAGCATTTGGCACAGATCGAGCAGCTGTACACCGCCGATGCCCGCTTCAAAGACCCCTTCAACGAGGTGCAGGGCGTTACGGCCATTCGCGGTATTTTTGAGCACATGTTCCACCGCTTGGAGCGTCCACGCTTTGTGGTGACACAAAAAGTGGTCGAAGAAGACCGCGCCTTTTTGGTGTGGGACTTCCACTTTTCGTTTCGCGGTGAAACCACACCACGCACCATCCGCGGCGGGTCCTTTGTTCGCTGCACAACCGACGGGCGCGTGAGTGAGCACCGCGACTACTGGGACGCGGCCGAAGAGCTGTACGAACAAATCCCCATGCTTGGGGCGGTGATGCGCTGGCTCAAGCGCCGGGTCAACCGGGCTTGAGCGGGGCTGGACTCAAGGTGGGCAGGTGTCGATGAAGCTTTGGCGTTGCCCCAGCTTCTCTTGCAAGCGTGCCAACTGAGGGTGTGCGCTTCGCCAATCCAGCGAAGCAAAACGAAAGTCCAAGTAGCCCAAAGCACAGCCCACTGCCACGTCAGACAGGCTCAGGTGCACGCCCGAACAAAACGGTTTATCCCCCAAACCGCGCTCCATGGCGGCCAAACTGGCGTGGATTTTGTCCATCTGGCGGTCGATCCACGCCGAGCAGCGCTGCGCGTCCGTGCGGCCATTCCAAGTGGCTTCCAATCGTGCAGCGATGGCGGCGTCAAGCAGGCCATCGGCCAACGCTTCCCAGGTTTTCACTTCGGCGCGTTCGCGCCCGGAAGCAGGAATGAGCTTGCCCACGGGTGACATGGTGTCAAGGTACTCGGTGATGACGCGGGAATCGAACATCGCCTCACCACCTTCCATGATCAAGCACGGCACCTTGCCCAAAGGATTGGCGGCGCTGATCGTGCTGTCTTTGGACCAGACGTCCTCTTCAACGAATTGAAATTCGAGCTTTTTCTCCGCCAACACCACGCGCACTTTGCGCACATAAGGGCTGGTCTGGGAACCGATGAGCTTCATGTGAAAAACAGGCAGTTGGGATGGGTTCATTCTAGCCACCTTCTACAATGCGTGTATGTCTGTACCAACCCCCTCCAACCCCGCCTTGTCGGCTGTTGCCGCTCTCTCGCCGCTCGACGGCCGCTACCACAACCGCTTGGGCGCTTTGCGTCCCTTCATGAGCGAATTGGGCTACATGCACCGCCGCGTGCAAGTCGAAATTGCGTGGTTCATTGCCTTGTCCGACGCCGGTTTTGCCGAATTCAAACCCCTGACGCCAGGTGCTCGCACCTATTTGCTCAATTTGGTGAAAAATTTCAGTGCCGACGACGCGTTGGCCATCAAAACCATCGAAAAAACCACCAATCACGACGTCAAAGCCGTGGAGTACTGGATCAAGTCCAAATTCGATGCACGCCCTGAACTGGAAAACGCGGCCGAATTCGTGCACTTCGCCTGCACCAGCGAGGACATCAACAACACCAGCCACGCCTTGCAACTCAAAGGCGGCCGCGACGAAGTCTTGTTGCCCGCACTCGACGGCATCATCGACACGCTGCGCACCATGGCACACCAATTCGCGGATGTGCCCATGCTCAGCCGCACCCACGGCCAAACCGCCAGTCCCACCACCGTGGGCAAAGAGTTCGCCAACGTGGTCATGCGCTTGTGCACGGCGCGCGAGCGCATCGCCGGTGTATCCCTGAAAGGCAAGATGAACGGCGCGGTAGGCAACTACAACGCCCACCTCAGCGCTTGGCCCGACTTCGATTGGGAGGCCTTCAGCCAACGCGTGATCGAAACGCCCGAACCGCTGGGCTTGGGCCTGAGCTTTCAGCCCTACAGCATCCAGATCGAGCCGCACGACTACATGGCCGAGTTGTTCGACGCCATCGCGCGCGCCAACACCATCCTCATCGATCTGTCGCGTGACATTTGGGGCTACGTCAGCTTGGGCTATTTCAAGCAACGCCTCAAAGACGGTGAAATCGGCTCGTCGACGATGCCCCACAAAGTCAATCCGATCGACTTTGAGAACGCCGAAGGCAATTTGGGCCTGGCCAACGCCATGCTCAAGCACTTGGCCGAGAAGCTGCCGATTTCCCGCTGGCAACGCGACCTGACCGACTCCACGGTCTTGCGCAACATGGGTGTGGCCATGGGCTACGCGGTGCTGGCCTACCACTCGCTGAGCGTGGGCTTGGGCAAGCTCGAGATCAACGAGGAGCGTTTGGCCGAGGACTTGGACAAAGCTTGGGAGGTCTTGGCCGAACCCATCCAAACCGTCATGCGCCGCTATGGTGTGGTGGGCGCTTACGAAAAACTCAAGGCCGTGACGCGCGGCAAAACCGTCAATGCGGCGGACCTGCACGCGCTCATCCGCAGCCTGGAGATACCTGAGTCCGAGAAGACCCGTTTGTTGGCCATGACGCCCGCGAGTTACACCGGACAGGCCAGCGCATTGGCGCAGCGCGTCTGACACGCCAGCGCATGGCATTGCACAGGCCCTTTGGGGTCTGTGTCATTTCCAGCGAATGGGTTCGATGTCGATGTGGTGTTCGCTGTTGGACAGGCTGAGCACGCCTTCTTGGATGGTGGCTTGTAGCTGCATGCTGCGCTCGGCCAGTTGGCCCAAGGCCACCGTGGACTCGTGCGGGATGCGCCAGACCTGCAGCTTGTCCAAGCGCACCAGCTTGCTCTCGATGCCGCGCCACCACACCTCAGCGGCCGAGCCAAAGGGGTAGACCATGACCGCGTCGGCTTGCTGGCAGGCCTTCATGATGGGTTTGTCTTCGGGCTGTCCCACCTCGATCCACAAGCGCTTGAGGCCGGTGAAATCGGTCAAAGACACATCCGGGTCATTGGGTTCGGACAAGCCCGCGCCAAAGGCCAACACGCCGTCGCCTTGACACACGACCTGGAGTTGGTGCGCTTGCAAAGCCAAAGCCACCAAACGGATCATCATGCGCTCGTCGGTCTCGCTGGGGTGACGCGCCAAGGTCAAGGCATGGTCGGCGTAATAGGCGTGGTCGATGTCGGCCACCGACAGCTGCGCTTTAAAAATCGTGGATTTGAGGGCCATGCCTGGGTTCAGTCGTTGGAGGAAGGGGCGTCGCCAGCGGCACGCTCGGCGTAACGGTTGAAGCGCCAAGCGCTGGCCGCTAGGGTGATGCGGTGCCAAGTGATGCGTTTTTGGCTGGGGCTCATCTCGGTCCAGCGCTGCACCTCTTCAAACGTGCGGCCACAACCCTTGCATTCGGCATCGCCTTGGCTGGTAGAGCAAATCGCGATGCACGGCGTATCGGGGGTGGTGTGGTACCAGTCCAACCAAGCCTCGTGGGCAGCTTGGGGCATGCCAGCTTCGTCCACCCAGTCTTCGCGGTGAACCACCATCAAGGCATAGACCTCGGCCAAGGCGCGCGTGGGCGCGGGCAATGACAGGCCATCGACCGAGGGGGTGCGCTGTCGCCAATGGTTGATGGCCGACTCGATGTCGGTGATGTGGATGGCGGGCATGGGGGGAGAGCGGTGAAGGGCTTTGATCATAGCCACAGCCACAAAGTCCTGCGCAGCGAAGGACCTTGGGTGCGACACTCAATTTTCGCGTTGGGATTCTTTCAAACGGTCGGCCACTTGGCGCAAACGGGTTTGGACGATGGTTTGCTCCCAATCGTCTTGTGGTCCCGTGAGAGCCCGTGCCGCTTGCAAGCGGTCCAAACCCCCTTGGAAATCCATCACCGCCACGCGCGACTCGGCTTCGGCGCGCAAAGCCGCCACGCGCTGGCCCAACTGCCACTGCACTTGTGACAACAACTGCCATGCCAAGGCATCGCGCGGGTGTTGCACCACCCAGGCGCGCAAACGCTCGGACGCCCCAGACCACTGGCGCAAGGCCATCTGGGCTTGAATGCCCCACAACACGGTGGCACGGTCGGTGTGTTGGGCGGCGCGTTGGGCATGCGCTGCGAAGTCGGCGGTGGCTTGTGCGTCCGCCACCCATGCGGGCGCCATCAACACCTCTACCAACAGGTTGTTGGCCACGGTTTGTAAGGGGGTGTCGGCCATGTCGCGGGCCAAACCCCTGGCACCGCGCACGGCGTTGGCGTGCTGACCCAAGCGGTGTGCGCTGAGGATGGCGCGCACCCGCAGCGCCACGTCGGCCCGTGGTTGCTGCCCCAACACCACCCAGGCTTGCCAGCGTTCCGGGCTGGACTCGGTCAAGACCGCGGCGCGAGCGGCCATCACCGCATGCAACCCATCAGGCGCCACCCACGTGGGGGCGGCGGGGATCGCCGGCAAACGGTTGCGCATATCGGCCATGCGTTCATCGGACAAGGGATGGCTGCGCAAATACGGAAAGGCGCCGGTGTCGTTGAGCCTAGAGGCCTGGTGGAGCTTGCTGAACATGGTCACAAAACCTTGCCCGTCCATTCCCGCTTGCTCCAAGATGGCAAAACCGATGCGATCGGCCTCGCGCTCCATGTCGCGGGAAAAGCCCAACTGCGATTGCACTGCCGCGGCCTGACCGCCCAGAATGACGGCATTGGCCACGTCCACATTGGCGCTGGCGCTGGCCGCCAAGACACCCAGGATCATGGTGCCCAAGAGCCAAGGTGACTGCTGGTCTTGACGCGCAATCAAGCGCGCAATGTGCCGCTGCGAGACGTGGCTGAGTTCGTGCGCCATGACGCTGGCGATTTCGGGCGCACTGTCGGTGGCGGCGATCAGCCCCAAGTTCACACCCATGTAACCACCGGGCAAAGCAAAGGCGTTGATGCGTTTGTCGCGTGAGATCACCAACTCCCAAGCAAAACGCTCAGCCAACTCAGGACCGATGTCGCCCCGCGCTTGAGCGGCTTTGAACAAGGGGGCCCACAGCAACTGCAAATAATCTCCCAGCACCGGATCATCGATGTAATCGGGGTCGCGGTAGATGCTCTGGGCGATGCTGTCGCCCAAACGGCGCTCCGTGGCGATCGGCATGCCTTGCTCGTCGCCCAAGCTGGGCAAAACGGGCTGAGCCATGCTCAAAGGCGTCACCAAGGCACACAGGGCCACCCAACGCAAAGGCCATCGCTGCGGGGAGGTGATCGTGCTCAAACGTTGCATTGCCATATGATGCCCTGATTCTTTCGGTGTTCTTCGTTGCAACGATCCATTCTCATGAGCCACAGTTCCAAGCTGACCCATTTCGACGCACAAGGCCAAGCCCACATGGTCGACGTGTCCGACAAAGCCGCCACCCGACGCAGCGCCACCGCTCAAGGCCGCATCCGCATGCAAGCCGCCACCTTGGCATTGATTGAGCAAGGCACCGCCAAAAAAGGCGATGTGCTGGGGATTGCGCGCATCGCGGGCATTCAAGCGGCCAAAAAAACCAGCGACCTGATCCCGCTGTGCCACCCCATTGCTTTGACCCGCGTGGTGATGTCGTTTGAGGTGGAGCTGGCCACGCACAGCGTCTTGTGCCATGCCACCGCCGAGTGCACCGGCCCCACGGGCGTGGAAATGGAAGCTTTGACTGCGGTGCAAGTGGCCTTGCTCACTATCTACGATATGTGCAAAGCCGTGGACCGCGCCATGACGATCACCGACGTGACGCTGCTGGAAAAGCACGGCGGGAAGAGCGGCAGCTTCGTGGCCGCCGCACCTGCGCCTTGATGGGCTGATCAGCCGCCGAAAGTCAGGCCGCTCACGCGGCAGCTGGATGGCAAGGCTTTGCTCAAGGCCTCATCGGTACTGGCAGGACCACAGTCCCAACGGGCAATGCCCGTGCTGGCGGTCGTGAGGCCTTGGTTGTCGGCGCCAAATGGCTTGAGGATAATGGCACCTTGAGGCACAACATTGGTGCTCACACGCACGGCACCGCTGGCATCGGTCTCAATGGCCAACACATAACGGCTCGGTGCCTTGGCTTCGCAGCCCCAAGCACCCGCTGCCGGCAAAGTGCCCGACGCGCTTTGCACCGCTTCGGTGATGGTGGTGCGGCAGGCGCTGGCGGCGTTGATCACTTCTGCCATGCGTGCACGGCGGGTGTAGTCTTGGTAAGCGGGCAGGGCAGCTGCCACCAAAATGCCGATGACGGCCAAGACGACCATCAATTCGATCAAAGTAAAGCCACGGGGTTGATTGCGCTTCATGGGCGACGCTCCGGTTGGTTAATGACAAATGGGGTGTAGACAGCGACCGCTTGTTGGCGACCACTGAGGTGCAATTCGCCCAAGGCCGTCCAATCGACCAAAGGGGTTTGGCGGGCGGTGCTCGCACTGACCAAGACCCGAACCCCTTGGTTGGCGCATTGGCTTTGCAAACGCGCGGCCACATTGACCGCGTCACCTACGACAGTGTAACTTTGACGGTGAAGCGAACCCATGTCACCCACCAACATGGTGCCGGTGTGAATACCGATCGTGACGCCCAAACCCAACAACTCTGGGTATTGTTCGTTGCTTGTATTGGCCTCAATCAGGGTCAGGATGTTCATGGCGGCCTGCACCGCATCGCGGGCATGGTGGGGGTTGGGTTGCGGGGCACCCCAAAAAGCCATCACGCAATCGCCCATGTATTTGTCCACCGTGCCTCCCTGCGCCTCAACGGCCTCGGTGATGCGGCTCAGAACGTGGCTGAGCAAGTCTTGCAGCCGCTGGGGGGGGAGGCGTTCGGCCAAGGCCGTGAAACCCTGCCAATCGCAAAACATGACCGTGAGTTCTCGTTCCACCAAGGGGGCCTGCACCGGGCTGTCGGTGGCGCGTCGCATGGCCTCCCAACGCTGCGTCGGAAAATAGCGCCGCAGCGATTGCCACACCATGCTGCGGGCCTGGGACTCCCAAGCAAAACCCCACGCCAATTTCAGCAGCAACATGAGCAAAACCATGAGTGCCATGACCGAAACAGGAACCACCCAGCCCAGGGCCACCCACATCGCGCCCGCGCCTGCGCCCAAGATCCCCCACAACCCCAAGGCCATCAGCCAAGTTTCACGCCAACCCAAGCGCGGCATGAACCACAAAGCCACCAGCGTCATTGCGATCAAGGTCAAGGCCAAGATGATGGGTGCGAACACCGGACGCACCCAAACACGACCATCCATCAAGGCGCTCACCATGTGGGCGTGAATTTCCGCGCCGGGCACATTGATGCCCATGGGCGTACTTTGCCGGTCCATCAGGCCAGGTGCTGTGGCACCCACCAAGACCACTGCGCCTTGGAGCGACTGCAGGGCCAGTTTCCCTCTGACCACATCGCTGGCCGAGATCTGTTCGAAAACAGCTCTTGGAAGGCCACGGAAAGGCACCACCAGGCCTGCACGCTCACCCAGAGCCCAAGCCGGCTCATCGGCTTCGGCCGGCACCAACGCTTGCACGGCATGTGCTGCTCCCCACGGCATGGTCTGGACACGCCAAGGTTGCATGTTTTTCCAATGGCGATAAACCCCCAAAGCCAAGGCCTCATGCCATTGCCCCTGGTGCTCCACCACGGCTGGCACAGAACGAACCACCCCATCGGGGTCGAGCAAGGCGTTGAAATGCCCGGTGCTGGACACTGCAGCGGTGAGCGCCGCTTGGTTGGCTCCGTACGCCGACCATTGGGTCCAAGCGTTCAATGGGTGCGTCTCGATGGGGTCACCGGGTAATCGTGGCCCCAGGACACCGGTGCGTCGGGCATCCGCCTCGTTGGTGAAGTATTGGCCCAAAACCACAGGCCGGTTGATCAAGGCCTTGGCCAAGCGCTTATCCCCTGCATCGGGTTCGGCGAACACCATGTCCAAACCCACGACCGCCACACCTTGCTCTTCAAACAAAGCGTCGATCAGGTCGGCCATGCGTTGGCGCGGCCAAGGCCAACGGCCCCAATCGGCCAAGCTGTTTTCGTCGATGGCCACGATGACCACCCGGTGATCGGCTTGGTGGGGTGCGGCCATCTGGACGGCTTGGTCGTGCACCCAGCCGTCCAAACGCTGGACCAAGCCCATGGGCCACCAACCCACAACATGTCCCAAGCACAGCAGTGCCGGCAACAGCACCACCACGGTTCTTTGCCACCAAGGTTTGCTGGAAACAGGTGTCAGAGCCACAAGCACAAACAATTCGGCCGTTGCACGGGCTGGGTCACATGACCCACCCGAACAACGGCCGCTGGCGCTGTTGAATTACTTCAACTGGGCCTTGAGCAACTTGCCCAATTCAGACGGATTGCGTGTGACCACGAAGCCGCACTCTTCCATGATGGCCAGCTTGGCATCGGCGGTGTCGGCACCACCGGAAATCAAGGCGCCGGCGTGGCCCATGCGCTTGCCGGGAGGGGCGGTCACGCCAGCGATGAAGCCCACAACAGGCTTCTTCATGTTGGCCTTGCACCACTGAGCGGCTTCGGCTTCGTCCGGGCCGCCGATTTCACCGATCATGATGACGGCGTCGGTGTCGGGATCGTCGTTGAAAGCCTTCATCACGTCGATGTGCTTCAAGCCGTTGATCGGGTCACCACCGATACCGACGGCGCTCGACTGTCCCAAGCCGACTTCGGTCAACATCGCCACGGCTTCATAGGTCAAAGTGCCCGAACGGGACACCACGCCAATGCGGCCTTTGCGGTGAATGTGACCGGGCATGATGCCGATCTTGATTTCGTCAGGCGTGATCAAGCCAGGGCAGTTGGGACCGAGCAACAGGGTTTTCTTGCCGCCTTTGGCCTCTTTCTGCTTCATCTTGTTGCGCACTTCCAGCATGTCACGTACTGGAATGCCTTCGGTGATGCAAATCGCCAAGTCCAGGTCGGCTTCTACGGCTTCCCAGATGGCGGCGGCTGCACCGGCTGGTGGCACGTAGATCACGGACACGGTCGCGCCCGTTTGCTGGGCAGCTTCTTTGACCGAGGCGTAGATCGGGATGTTGAAGATGGACTCGCCCGCCTTCTTGGGGTTCACACCCGCGACGAAGCAGTTCTTGCCGTTCGCGTATTCCTGGCACTTTTCAGTGTGGAACTGACCGGTTTTGCCGGTGATACCTTGGGTGATGACTTTGGTGTCTTTGTTGATGTAGATCGACATGATGTATTCCTGATCAGTTGGGGACGGTGCTCAGGCCCTGTCCCGCAAAGCCATTACTTGACGGCGGCCACGATCTTGGT
>JACCDI011434546.1_pt1 | contig 48158 bp, 50 predicted proteins | sample 7442791 | NCBI WGS metagenome assembly JACCDI01 (sample SAMN15323434, study PRJNA562643) | freshwater metagenome | isolation source: river surface water | place: USA:Blue River Watershed | collected 2017-08-15 | reverse complement strand
GCCGCAAACTCGGCAATGATTTTCATGTCCTTTTGCCAGGTCTCGACCTTCATGGTGGCCGGCTCGTAGTGGTTGGCCACCATCAGCGGGCCTCGTACCGTGAACATGCGCGAGCCCCCTGCCCCATCGGCAATCACCTTGTAAATGGTCTCGGCGTCCAAGCCCGCCTTCATGCCCAGCGCAAAGGCCTCCGCCGTAGCCACGTTGTGAATGGCCACCAGCAAGTTCGCCACGAATTTCATGCGCGAGCCATTGCCAAATGCACCGACATCGTAGTGCGCCTTGGCAAAACCGTTGAACACTTGCGAACACGCAGCAATGGCCTGCGAGTTGCCACTGGCGTACACCAGCAAATCTTTTTTCGCCGCTTGGGCCCCCGTGCCACTGAGGGGGCAGTCCAGCATGTGCCAGCCCGTGGCCTGGTCATGCACGGACTGCTTGTCTTCGATCGGCAGCGTGCTGGTTTCGACCAGGATGCGCCCTGGAACCTGCGCCGCCATCAAGCCTTGCGGACCCAGCACCACGGTATTCAAAGCCGCCACACTTGGCAAGGAGGTGATCACAATGGAAGCCGCTTCGGCCACCGCTTGGGGCGATGCGGCGGGAGTGCCCCCGGCCGCCACAAAGGCCTTCATGCGTTCGGGCGACACATCAAAGCCGACCACTTGAAAACCTGCTGCCAGCAAGTTGGGCGCCATGGCGCTGCCCATGATGCCCAGGCCCACCAGGCCCACCGTTTGGGAAGATAGAGAGGAACTCATCGCGGTACTCGTCCAGTTAAAGGGTATTGGGGATCGTTGTAGCCATGCGTCGAGGCATAGCCCGGTGGCACCAGGGCATCGATAGCGGCCTCGTCCTCAGCGGTCAGGCGGCATTGCCAGGCTGACAGGTAGTCTTGCCACTGGGTGAACGTTTTGGGGCCACCAATCACACCGTGCACCAACCGGTTGTTGAGCACCCAGGCAATGGCCAACTGGGTGGCGCTCATGCCGCGCGAGCGAGCGTGTGTCTCGAAGGCCTGTGACATGGCCAGCGATTCGGGACGAAACTCGGTCTGCAAAATTCGTTTGTCACCGCGAGCGGCGCGGCTGTCCGGTGCGGGGGCCTGACCCGGCTTGTACTTGCCGGTCAACACGCCGCGAGCCAGCGGGCTGTAGGCCACCACCCCCACGCCGTAATGGTCACAACACGGGAGCAATTCCGTCTCGATCAGACGGGTGGCCGCGCTGTAGGGAGGTTGGCACACAATGGGGGCTGGCACCCCCATGCGGCGAGCAGTTTCAACCAGACGGGCCACACGCCAGCCACGGAAATTGGACAGGCCGTAGTAACGGATCTTGCCCAACTCGATCAGACGCGCAAAGGTAGACAGCACTTCCTCGATGGGCGTGTTCTCGTCATCCCGGTGCATGTAGTACACGTCGATCCAGTCGGTGTTCAGTCGTCGCAGGCTGTTGTCCACTTCACGCATGACCCAGCGCCGCGACAAGCCCCGATCGTTGGCCTGATCGCCCATGGCATTGGCCACCTTGGTGGCCAGGATCCAGCGCTCACGATCGGCGGCAATCAATTGCCCCAGCATGCGCTCGGAGGCTCCGCCTGCGTAATTGTCCGCGGTGTCCACGGCATACAAGCCCGCCTCGCGGCAGGATTCGATCATCCGGCGCGCCTCGTCCATGGGGGTTTGATCCCCGAACATCATGGTGCCCAGCCACAAGGGCGGCGTTTTGAGGCCGCTATGGCCAAGCGAACTATAGGGAATGGCTGCCACACAAATCTCCTGCAATAGGGGCGAGGCTATCACGCTCGAGCGAAGGGGATGAACGAGGCATGCACCACACGTGACACGAGACCGCTATCATCCGCTCAAACCTTGCCCCCTGCCTGAGGAGACTGCAATGCCCAGAAAATTTGTCGACTTGTCTATCTACCTGGAAAACGATGTGATGAGCGATCCGCCCGCCTTTGCGCCCAAGATCCAGTACTTCACCCATGAGAACACCTACCAGCAAATCGAACCTTTTTTTCCTGGATTGAAAAAAGAGGATTTGCCGGACGGCGAAGGCTGGGCGGTGGAGACCGTGACCTTGTCCACCCACAACGGCACGCACCTGGATGCGCCCTTTCACTTTCACTCCACCATGGACAAGGCACTGGGTCAGGCCAAACCCGCCATCACCATCGACGAGGTTCCGCTGGAGTGGTGCTTTCAGCCCGGGGTCAAACTCGATTTCAGGCACCTGCCCGACGGCCATGTGGTGACGGCCGCCGAAGTGGAGCTGGAACTCCAGCGTATCGGGCACACCCTCTCACCCCTGGAGATCGTGGTGGTGAACACACGTGCGGGCTCTCGCTACGGACAGCCGGACTATGTGGCCAGTGGGTGTGGCATGGGCTACGAAGCCACCCGCTACTTGCTGGACCGCGGGGTGCGATTGACTGGCACGGATGCCTGGAGTTGGGATGCTCCCTTTGTGCACACCGCGCAAAAGTACCAGGCCAGCCAGGACGCCTCGCTCATTTGGGAAGGACACAAAGCGGGGCGTGACATCGGTTACTGCCACCTGGAGAAACTGCACAACCTCGAAGCCCTGCCACCCAGCGGGTTCTACATCAGCTGTTTTCCACACAAGATCCGCGGCGCCTCGGCAGGCTGGACGCGAGCCGTGGCGATTTTTGATGACGCGCTGATGGTTTGAGACTTCAATCGACGGTGGCGCCGGAAGCTTTCACCACCACCGCCCAGCGATCAATCTCGGCCTTGAAAAACGCCGAAGCCTGCTCGGGTGTGTTCCCCACAATGTCAAAGCCCTGGTCCTTGAACCGCTGAGACACATCGGGGGCGCGCAGGCCACGTGCGATATCAGCCTGCAATTTGTTCACGATGTCGCGCGGTGTACCCTTCGGGGCCACCACAGCCTGCCAGGACGTCACATCAAAGTCAGCCAGCCCGCTTTCGATCATGGTGGGCACGTTGGGCAGTTGCGGCATGCGCTCGCGCGAGGTGACCGCCAGCGCCTTCATCTTGCCAGACCGGATGTAGGGCACCACGGTGCCGAAGTTCTGGAACGAGGCCTCGATGTTTCCCGCCATGATGTCCATCTGGGCCGCTGCACCGCCGCGGTAGGGAATGTGCACCCCGAAGGTGCTGGTTTGTTGCTTGAACAACTCGGCCGACAAGTGATCGCTCGACCCTGACCCCGACGAGCCATACGACACCTTCCCGGGGTTGGCCTTGGCATACGCAATGAACTCCTTCACCGAATTGGCGGGCAGACCCGGCGGGGTGATCAGGACGTTGGGCGTGCGCACCGCCACGGTGATGGCCTCGAAGTCACGCATGACATCGTACTTGGGGTTTTTGTAGAGGCTCATGTTGATGGCGAAGGTGCCAATCGAGCCCACCAAGAGGGTGTAGCCGTCATTGGGTGATTTGGCCGTGGCCTCGGCCGCCAGCGAGCCATTGGCCCCCGGTCGGTTTTCCACCACCGTGGTGTAACCGGCCTCGTTGAGTTTTTGCGCCACCGCACGGGCCACGATATCGCTGGTACCCCCGGCCACGAAGGGAACGAGGATCTTGACGGGCTTGGTGGGATAGGTCTGCGCCTGAGCCATGCCGCTGCCCAGTCCGGCCCAACTGGCCAGGGCGCCCCACAGCAAGACACGACGCGCGAGCGAAACAGTTCGAAAGTGTTGCATGACAGGCACCTTAACTCATAGTGATGGAAAAATACTATACCCGAGCCCGCTGTGAAACGCTCCCGGGCCGACCCGGGGGTCACCGCTCCTTGCGCGACACAAACGCCTGCCAGGCTTTGATAACATGAAACGCAACCACTCTTCTGAGTCCCAACCCCTGGCCGCATGAGCGAATCCGCCCCCTCCTCCCCCCAACCCTTCAAGGGACTGGTGGTGATCGAACTTGGTCATAGCGTGGCCGCACCTTTCGCGGGCCATATCCTGAGCGAACTCGGCGCCGACGTCATCAAGGTGGAAAAATCCGACGGCGATGATGCCCGTCGTTGGGGGCCTCCTTTTTGGGAAGGTGCCTCGGCATTTTTCCAATCGCTGAACCGCAACAAATCCTCGGTGGTGTGCAATTTCCGCGACCCCAAAGACTCGCAAGCGCTTCACCAACTGATCCTGGACCGCGCCGATGTGGTGCTGCAAAACCTCAGGCCCGGGCACGTCGAGAAACTCGGACTGGACGGTCCCAGTCTGCTCGCGAAAAAGCCTTCACTGGTGTATTGCAACCTGGGCGCCTTTGGTCGCGCCGGCCCGTTGCAAGACCGCCCTGGCTACGACCCCCTCATGCAGGCCTTTGGGGGCGTGATGAGTACCACCGGCGAACCTGGCAGGCCTTCGGTACGGGTGGGCGCCTCCATCGTGGACATGGGGACCGGCCTGTGGTCGGTGGTGGGCGTTCTCACCGCGTTGTACGAACGCCAGCAGACCGGGCGTGGCCGTGTGGTCGACGTGTCCCTCTTTGAAACGGCCACATCCTGGACGTCATTGTTGGCCGCGCAGTACCTGTGCACCGGCGACAGCCCGCAAAAGCAAGGGTCGGGCGCCTCGGGTATTGCGCCTTACAAGGCCTACATCACCCTGGATGGTGAAGTGGTTGTCGCCGCGGGCAGTGACAGCCTCTTTCGCAACCTGGCGCAAGTGGTGGGACATCCCGAGTGGATCGAGGACCCCCGGTTTGTCGACAACCCCTCACGGGTGCGCAACCAGATTGAGCTGTACCACATGCTTGACGGCATCATGGCTCAGCGCCCGACTCGCGAGTGGGTGACGGCGCTGGAGGCCGCGGGCATTCCGTGCTCGCCCGTGCAGTCCATCGGACAGATGGCGGAGCACCCGCAAACCCAAGCGCTGGGACTGATCCAACCTGTGCCAGGTACCGGCATGCGTTTTGTTGCCTTGCCACTGAGCCTGGACGGACAGCGTCCGGTTTCCAGTGGTCCGCCGCCCACCTTGGGCGAGCATACCGAATCGATTTTGTTTCCCAGGAGTTGATCCCATGACGCTGTCCTTGCCCGCTTACGCAACCGTCCTCACCGAGATGGCCGCACCCCATGTCTTGAAAGTGACGCTGAACCGTCCCGAGGTGGGCAATGCCATCAGCACGCAGATGGGCCGTGACCTGCTCGACTTGTGGACCCGTCTGACCGAGGATGCGGGGGATGTGCGCTGCATTGTGTTGACCGGCGCCGGCCCCAACAAGATTTTCTGCTCGGGGGGCGACCTCAAGGAACGCAACGGCATGACCAAGGCACAGTGGATCAAGCAGCACGAATTGTTTGAACGCATGTACTGGACCCTCACTGACTTGCCCATTCCGGTCATCGCTGCGGTCAATGGCCATGCCTATGCCGGCGGCTTTGAAACCGTGCTCAGCTGCGACTTTGCCTATGCCTCGAGCGCCGCACGCTTTGCGCTCACCGAGGTCACGCTGGGCATCATGCCGGGTGCCGGTGGCACACAAAACCTGCCGCGCGCCATTGGTCAGCGCCGCGCCAAGGAAATCCTCATGACCGGCCAGCCGATCAACGCCCAGAAGGCCCTGGCCTGGGGCCTCTTCAACGAAATCGCCGAGCCCGAGGAGGTGTTGCCCCTGGCCTTGAAAACCGCGACCACCATCGCGGGCAATGCCCCGCTGTCAGTTCGCCAGATCAAAAAGTCGGTTCGGTATGGCGGCGAGATGGAACTGCGCACCGCTTTCCGCTTCGAGGTCGAGGCCTACAACCACCTGGTGGAAACCGAAGACCGCTACGAGGGCGTGCTGGCCTTCAACGAAAAACGCAAGCCTGTGTTCAAAGGGAAATAAGGAGTCAACCATGTCCACCATTGATGTTGTGGTTCGAGAAGTGGGCCTGCGCGACGGCCTGCAGATTCACCCTGTCTTCATGCCCACCGAGCGCAAGCTGGCCTGGATTGCCGCTGAGGCCCAGGCGGGCGTGCGTGAAATTGAGGTCACGTCCTACGTCCCTGCCAAGGTGGTGCCTCAGTTTGTGGACGCCGAGGCGGTATCTGTCGGCGCCTTGAAAGTACCCGGCCTCACGGTGGCCGCGCTCATTCCCAACTACCGCGGCGCTGAGCGAGGACTTGAACTGGGCGTGCACAAGCTGAACTTTGTGATGTCTGCCAGCAAGACCCACAACCTCAAGAATGTACGGCGTGAGCGCGAGGAGTCTGTGGCGGACTTTCACCGTATCGTCGAATTGGTGCGCTCGCAACCTGCTGACAAGCGTCCCTTGATCGTTGCCGGCTTGGCCACCGCCTTTGGCTGCTCGTATGAAGGCCGTGTCGCGGTGAACGATGTGGTCAAGTACGCCTGCCTGCTAGCCGAAGCAGGTGCCGATGAATTGGTCATTCCCGACACCGTGGGCTATGCCGATCCGCAACTGGTGCGGACCGTGTTCAAGGCGCTCAAGGCGGAGTTGGGTGACAAGGTCATCGCTGCACACTTTCACGACACGCGCGGCACCGGTCTGGCCAATGTGGCGGCCGCTCTGGAGTGTGGCATTCGCCACTTTGACGCGTCGCTGGCCGGCATTGGTGGCTGCCCCTTCGCACCGGGTGCCACGGGCAATATCGTCATGGAAGACCTGTGCTTCATGCTCGATTCCATGGGCCTGCGCACCGGTGTTGACATCGAACAACTGATCGCCATCCGTCAGATCATTCGAGAGGCCTTGCCAGACATCGAGATGCATGGCGCACTGTCCCGCGCGGGCCTGCCCACGCACTACCGCACCATGCAGGACCCCGCGCGCGAAGCGGTCTTGGCCTGAAGCCAATCTCGTCACCCCATCACCGACGCGCACCAACGCCTGACCTCATATCCCAACCAGGAGCCCTCATGTCTGGATTAACTGCCGCGCTGGCCGCCTTTGTGCATCAACCGGGTTGGCCACAGACACTGCCGGATGAAGCCGTGCGCATCATCAAAACTGGCTTTGCCGACACCCTGGCCACCCTGGTGGCCGGGCGTGATGAGCCGGTGGTGAAGATCGCGCGCCAGTTCGTGGCGGCTCGGCATACTGCCGCAGGCACCTCCTCGGTGCTGCTGGGTCGCGAGCGACTCAATGCCGCCGATGCAGCGCTTATCAATGGCACCGCGGGTCATGCCCTGGACTTTGACGATGTGGCGCTAGGCGGGCATCCCAGCACCGTGCTGGTCCCGGCGGTTCTGGCCGCTGCCGAGGAGGTCAATGCCTCGGGGGCAGAGTTGCTGCGCGCTTATCTGGTGGGCTACGAGGTATGGGCTGAGTTGTTCTCCCGTGAGACCGACGCCTACCACCTCAAGGGTTGGCACCCGACCGCTGTGCTGGGCACGGTGGGGGCCTGTGCGGCCGCGGCTTACCTGCATCGCTTACCGTTGGCGCAAATTGAGCATGCGCTCGCCTTGTCCGCCAGCATGGCCAGCGGACTGGTGGCGAACTTTGGCACCATGACCAAACCCCTGCATGCCGGGCGCGCCGCCGCCTGCGGCCTGGAGGCCGTGCAGTTCGCCAAACTCGGGCTGACCGCCGCCCCCGATGTGTTCGAGCACCACGCCGGCTACCTGGCGGCCCTGTCGCCCCGTGGCCATGCGGACCGTACCTCACCCTGCCCACAGCTGGGCAGCACCTTGCGCATCCTCGATTACGGTTTGTCGATCAAGAAGTACCCCACCTGCTATGCGACGCACCGGGTCATCGATGGCGTTCTCGACCTCAAACGTGCGCATGGCGTCGAGGCGTCTCGCGTCAAAGCCATTCGCGCCCGCATTGGCGTGGCACAGGCCTCGATGCTGCGCAACCATGCCCCGGTGACGGGCCTGGAAGCCAAATTCAGTCTGGAATTTGCCGTGGCCTCTGCGCTGGTGCACGGCCGCGTGGGCTTGAACGAGTTGACCGATTCGGTGGTCAATGAGGTCCCGATTCGTGCGCTGATGCAGCGACTGGACATCAGCACCGACGACTCCCGCTGCACCGTCGAGCCCATCTTTGCGATGAATGATCGGGTACAACTCGAGCTGGATGACGGTCGGGTGCTGGACAGCGGCGATATCCGGTTTGCGCGAGGCAATGCCAAACTGATTCTCTCCGAACAAGAGATGCGTACCAAGTTCATGGACTGCACCCAGCGCCAGTCCGACATCGACCGCGAGGCCTTGTGGGGCCACGTGTCACTGCTGGAGCAAGTGTCCTCGGCGCGCGCATTGGCAGCCGCTTGATGCTTGATGCTTGATGCGGGACCTTGAGCATGGGGTCACCCCTCATGCCGGCCATGCCTGTTTGGTGGTACCTTGACGCATTGATGCATCCTTTGAACCTGCCAGGAATCTTCCCATGACACGAAAACTTCAGACGATTCAACGCAACGAGGGTCTCTCCCGCCGTGACTGGATGGGTCAGGCCACCGCTCTGGGCGCAGCCAGCCTTTGGGCGCTGTCCAGCGGCGCACTGGCTCAATCGGCCTATCCCAACCGCCCGATCAAGCTGATGGTGCCCTGGCCCCCCGGTCAGGCCACCGACCTGGCAGCCCGCGTCCTGGGCCAGGAGCTGAGCAAGATCCTGGGGCAGCCCATCATCATCGAAAACCGCCCGGGCGCTGGCGGCACCATTGGCACCGATGCCGTGGCCAAGGCGCCCGGTGATGGGTACACCCTGCTGGCAGCCTCCAGCGGCCCGGTGAGCATCAGCCCCCTCTTCACCAAGACGCCCTACGACTCGGAAAAAGACCTGCAACCGATCGCCATGCTGGGTCTGTCGCCGTATTTGCTGGTCACCAACCCGGAGTTTCCGGCCAAGGATGTCAAGGAGTTGGTCGCCCTGATCAAGGCCAACCCCAACAAGTACTCATTTGCCTCGTCGGGCGCCGGGGCTACTGCTCACCTGATTTGCGAGGCCTTCAATGCTGCGCTGGGTTTGCAAGCCACGCATGTTCCGTACAAGGGCTCGGTGCCGGCGCTGACCGACGTCATCAGCGGCCAGGTGGCTTACTGCATTGAAACCGCAGCCTCTACGCAACCCTTTATCCGCAACGGGCGATTGAAGGCCTACGGCGTCTCACTCGAAAAAGGCAGCAGCGTCACCCCGGGCATCCCCCCGCTGGCCGTGGCAGCAGGCATTCCGGGCTTTGATCTGGGCGCCTGGTTTGGCATGATGGCGCCGGCCTCCACCCCAAAACCCATCCTCGACCAACTGACCGGTGTGCTGGAAAAAGCCATGCAGACGCCCGAGATGAAAAAAGCCTTCGACGGTATATCCATCGAAATTGATTACCGCCGGCCTGAGGACTTCAACAAATACCTCAAGATGATCTCAGCCAGCTTCGCCGAGGTGATTCGACGCGGCAACATCAAACCCTGATCACGCCACGGGCCCCGCCGAGCCGGGCCAGGCACATCAGCCGTTGATCTTGAGATAGATCGCATACAGCGAGGTGGTGCCACAAATGAAGAGGCGGTTGCGCTGCAAACCGCCAAACTCGACGTTGGCCACCATCTCGGGCACGTGCACCTTGCCGATCAGTCGACCGTCGGACGCGTAGCAGTTCACCCCCCCGGCGCTGGATGCCCACACGCGTCCCTGCTCATCGATGCGAAACCCATCAAAAACACCCTCGGTGCACTCAGCAAACACCCGCGAGCGTGTGAGTCCTGTGCCGCTGGGGTTGACGTCCAGACAACGGATGTGGCGCGGCCCCTGGGGCGATTCGGTGAAACCGCTGTCCGCGACGAACAGTTGTTGTTCGTCGCGCGAGAAGGCCAGCCCGTTGGGGTGATCAAAGTCATCAGCCACGCAAGTCACCTCGCCCGAGTGCGGGTCGATGCGGTACACATGACAACCGGCTTGCTCTTGCTCGGCACGGCTACCCTCATAGTCGGCGATGATGCCGTAGTTGGGGTCGGTGAACCAGATCGAGCCATCCGACTTCACCACCACGTCGTTGGGTGAATTCAGGCGTTTGCCCTGGTAGTGGCTGGCCAACACGGTGATGGACCCGTTGTGCTCGGTGCGGGTGACGCGTCGATTCTGGTGCTCACAGGAAATCAGACGGCCTTGCAGGTCCACAGTGTTGCCATTGGAAAAGCCACTGGGCTGGCGAAAAACCGAGACCGATCCGTCGGTGTCGTCATAGCGCAGCTGGCGGTTGTTGGGCAGGTCTGACCAAATCAAGTAACGCCCACCCCCAAACCAGGCCGGACCCTCCGCCCAGCGGCATCCCGTCCAGAGCCGCTCCAGGCGCGCGTGCCCGACAAAGCAGCCCGCAAACTCGGGCTCGATCACCTCAAAACCGCCACCCTCGATTTCACCGTAAAACATGATGTTCACTCCTGGTTGACTGACCATGCGACGCCGGCCGGATGAGCCAGCGAGAAAATTCGCATGATGAAAAAAAGACAGCGCGCCTGGCCCTCAAGTTCCTGTGAATGAGGTCGATCCTAGGGGCATGAAAGTTGAACAATTTATTGAGCAGGTCACCGCCAACGCGTTGGTTGAACACACGCGCCACCGGGAGGCCTACGAGGACACCTTTGACTACCTCGCCCGTCCGGGTCGAACGGTCATCGTGCTCAAAAAGCCGTGGCCGGTCGGACAGACCGGGCGCGTGTTCGAATTTTCCGAACCAACGGACGGCTATTTCCGTGTGGGGGTCGATTTCGGCTCCAAGCAGATGTTCATCCCGGCCCACGCCCTGGCACGCTGGTTGGGCGCACCGGACTGCGAGAAGGCCGAGTTGCGGCATTTCTACTTCCTCATGAAGCTCAATGCGGGCGGCATGGCGGTGTTCCCGGAAGACCCGTCGGGCCTGGAAGCCTGAAGCTCGAACCCCTGGCTCAACCACGTCAGCTGCCAATGGTCACCCCCCCGTCAATGACCAGACTTTGACCGGTCATGAAAGAGCCTGCGGATGAGGCCAGAAACACGGCAGCACCAGCAATCTCGTCGGGCTCGCCAATGCGGCGCAGCGGCGTGGTCTCGGTGCGGCGCGACAGCATCTGAGGATCCTCCCACAACGCACGCGCAAAATCGGTCTTGATCAGGCCCGGCGCAATGCAATTCACACGGATATTATGAGGCCCGTACTCCACGGCCAGGTTGCGGGCCAGCTGCATGTCAGCGGCCTTGCTGATGCAATAAGCCCCGATCACGGGCGAACCCCGTAAGCCCCCTATCGACGAGACGATGATGATGGAGCCGCGACGCCGCTCTTTCATCTCGGGCACCGCCATGCTGATCATCCAGTGGTTGGCGATGATATTGTTGTCCAGGATCTTGCGGAACTGCTCATCCGAGATCCCCTCCTGCGGCCCGAAATAGGGGTTGCTGGCGGCGTTGCACACCAGGATGTCAATCGGCCCGAGTTGCTGGCGAGCCTGGGTCATCAAATGCTGCAGGTCGTCCTTGGAGGAAATATTGGCGGGAATGGCCACGGCGCAACCAGCGCCGAACCGCTGTTGTAGATCTTGCGCCACGGCTTCGCAGGCATCCGCCTTGCGCGAGGAGATCACGACCCGAGCCCCGTGTTCAGCCATGCGCTCGGCTATGGCGCGGCCAATGCCACGGCTGGAACCGGTGATAACGGCCACTTGGCCTGTGAGGTCAAACAGATTCATGAAGCACTTTCAAAAGAGGCGCAAGCAGGTCACACCAGGGAGCGTCACACCGCAGGCACTGGAACTTCTGTGGAAGAATACCCGATCACGCCTGAAACGTCTGACATGAAGCGACACTCTCTTCGCATGGACGGGGTTGACACCCCCATCATCCCCACCATCGCGGCCCTCGCCCGCGCCACACCCGGCACCATCTCCCTGGGCCAAGGGGTGGTGAGTTATGCCCCGCCGGCCGAAGCCATTGCAGCCTTGCCCGAGCTCATGGCCGAGGCCCAGTTGCACAAGTACCAGGCCGTCACCGGCTACCAGCCCCTGGTGGAGGAGATTGAACGCAAGCTTGCGCGTGAAAACGGCATCGTCTGTGCCGGGCAATCCATGGTCATGGTCACGGCGGGCAGCAACATGGCCTTCCTGAATGCCGTGCTGGCCGTGGCGGATCCAGGGGATGAGTTCATCCTCCCCATGCCCTATTACTTCAACCAGGAGATGGCCATCCGCATGGCCGGTTGCGTGCCGGTGCCCGTGCCCACACGCTCGGACTGGGGACTGGATGTGGACTCGCTGGCCAGTGCCGTCACCCCGCGCACCCGGGCCATCATCACGGTCACACCCAACAACCCGACAGGTGCGGTGTACAGCGAGGAAGACCTGCGTGCCGTCAATGCCCTGTGTGCGCAGCATGGGCTGTATCACTTCTGCGATGAAGCCTACGAATACTTCACCTACGACGGGGCCCGGCATTTTTCGCCCGGTTCCATTCCAGGGGCTCACGCGCACACCTTGTCCTTCTATTCGATGTCGAAGAACTACGGCATGGCCAGCTGGCGGGTCGGCTATGTCGTGTTTCCCCGTGACTTGTTCGACGCCATGAACAAGGTGCAGGACACCAACATCATCTGTGCGCCCGTCATCTCTCAGGTGCTTGCCCTGCAGGCACTCAAGCTGGGTCGTGACTGGGTGGCCCCCCACATCGAAGCCTTGGGGCGGGTCCGCAACACCGTGCACGCGGCGCTGGATACGCTGGGCGATCTGGTCGAATACCCGCACACGCAAGGCGCTTTTTATGTTTTGATGAAGCTGCCGGGTGTCAGCGACGCGCTGGCCTTCAACACCTTCATGACGCAACAGCACCGGGTGGCCTGTATACCCGGGTTTGCCTTCGGGCTCACAGACACTAACAAAGCCAATTACCAGCGACTGTCTTACGGCGCGCTCGATGCAGCCACCGTCTCAGAAGGGGTTCAGCGCTACCTGGCCGCGGTACGGGCCTGGTATCGGGCTTGACGAAGGCAGCGCCAGCCCGGCGCTGCCCTGGATGCCCTCAATCTTTCAACTGCGCTTCTTTTGCAAGGCCTGAGACATGTAACTGTCAAAGCTGCCTTCCGCCACCCGGAACCAGGCCACTTCCTCTTGCAGGTAGTTCATGTAAGAGGTCAGCATGGTCTTGAACTCCGGGTGTTTGCCTGCCCACTCCGCATACTGCTCCTGCGTCGCGGTGTAGCACGCATCCAGCACGGCCTTGGGGAACACGCGCAGTTGTGCACCCCCAGCAATGAGTTTTTTGAGTCCAATCGGGTTCAGGTGGTCGTACTTCGCCATGGCCATCGAATTGGACTCGCCACACGCTGCGGCAAAGATCTGCTGATACTCCTTGGGGAGTGCCTCCCAGGCCTTGAGGTTGACGATCATGTGACCGGAGGAGTTGCCTTCCCACCAGCCCGGGGTGTAGTAATACTTGGCCACTTTGGAGATGCCCAACCGGTCATCGTCGTGCGGGCCGATCCACTCGGCGGCATCAATCGTGCCTTTTTCCAATGCGGGGTAAATGTCACCGGCCGCGATCTGCTGCGGCACCACGCCCAGGCGCAACAGGATTTGTCCGGCCACGCCGCCGACACGGAACTTCAAGCCCTTGAGGTCGTTGACGGTCTTGATTTCCTTGCGAAACCAGCCGCCCATTTGTGTGCCGGTGTTGCCGTAAGGAATGGCATAGCAGTTGTAGGGCTTGAGGAATTCGTTGTAGAGCTCTTCCCCACCCCCGTAATACCACCAGGCGTTTTGCTGGCGTGCGTTCATGCCAAAGGGCAGGCACGTCGCAAAGGCAAACGCAGGGTTTTTTCCGAAGTAGTAGTACATGGCCGTCTGACCAGCCTCGACAGAGGCGTTCTGCACGGCATCCAGCACCTGCAAACCCGGCACGATTTCTCCGGCGGCGAAGGTCTTGATCTGGAATTTACCGCCCGTGGCATCGAGCACACGCTTGGCCACATTGTCGGCCGCGCCAAACAGGGTATCCAGGGTTTTGGGGAAACTGGAGGTTAGACGCCAGCGAACCTCGGGCAAACCCTGGGCAAATGCGGGAGCGGTGCCCGCCGCCAAGATACCGGCCAGACCACCTTGCTGAATCCATTGACGACGCTTCATGCCTTGAGTCTCCTGTGAATAGATGAGGTTGTGCACGCCATGACGTGACTACGTCATGCGGGTTCTAGGTTGCCCTGACTCTTCACGGCTGTCAATGGCGACTCCCCCACCCTCAAGCTTCTCAAGATGAGGTCGATTCAGGCCTGACTTCCTGTCTATTCCGGCGGGAGTCCACAGCAAGGATGCATCATGGAGTCCTGGTCAGGCATGCGTGTTGAGGCACCGAGCGGTCACAGCCGGGGCCGCGGCGTGTTCGCACCCGATCAACGCCGGCGGCGAGCGCACTGGCTGATCAACCTCGTACACGCCCTTGAAGGTGCAAATTTGGATGGTGCGCGGATGCAATTTGCCGGCTTGGTACAGGCCGATCCCGGCTTGAGCCAACAACCCTTGTTGCACCGTATCGGCAATGCCTTGCAAAGCAGCAATCTCAAAGTGGCGCAGCAACTGGGACAGGAATTGCGCGATGAAAGCTTGACGCTCTGGAACGACATGGTGCATGCCCACGACGACACTCAGGACGGAACCACCCGTGTCACGGCCAGCCCTCCACCCTCGTCGTCATTGCCTGCGCCCGTTCGCGTGCACCGCGCCTCCAACGGCCAACACATCGTCGACTTTCGCGCCTGATTCACGCCTGATGCCCGCCAGTGGCGGATGGACCGATTGAAGACTGAACGGGCCACAGGCCTGGGGTAACATGAGATCACTGCGCCGCAGACCTGGGGTTCTGCCGGCTCCCTGGTTGTCTGTTTTCTTTCCACCCATGAACCCGCTTGAGCAACCGTTTGGCTCACTGCCCGATCTCATCCATCAGCATGCCCTGACGCACGGGTCACATCCAGCCCTGCAGTGTCAAGACCGCGTCCTCAGTTACGCCGAGTTGGACCGGCTGATGGACCAGATGGCAGCACGTCTGCAACAACAAGGCTTGCAACCCGGTGACGTGATTGCCTTGTGTGCGCAGTCTTCCCTTCACTATGTGGTGGCGTTCATGGCGGGCCTGCGGGCCGGTCTGATTGCGGCGCCGCTGGCGCCCTCCTCATCGGCGGCGCATCTGGCGGCCATGCTGGACAACGCGCAACCGCGCTATTTGTTTCTGGATGCTGAGAGTCGCGCCCGACTCCCGGCCTCGACACAACAAGACTGGTCCTGCGTGGCACTGGACGACAGTGATGCCGGGCAAGCCTGGACCTCCTGGCTGCATGAAGCTGGCGCATCGGCACGCCCCACCCCAGTGCAACCCCAACCGGATTGGGCGTTCAACCTCATTTACTCCTCCGGCACCACCGGTGTACCCAAAGGCATCCTGCAACCCTGGAGCATGCGTTGGGCGCAAATTCAGCGGGCGCACGCCAACGGCTACGACGCCCACTCCGTCAACCTGGTGGCCACGCCGCTGTACTCCAACACCACGTTGGTTTCCCTCATTCCCACCCTGGGCCTGGGGGGCACCAGCATTCTGATGCCCAAGTTTGAGGTGCGGTCCTACCTTGAACTGGCACAAGCCCACCGTGCCACGCACACCATGCTGGTACCGGTGCAATACCAGCGACTGATGGATTTCCCAGAGTTCGACCGATACGACCTGAGTAGCTTTCAGGCCAAGTTTGTCACCAGCGCTCCGTTCCGTGCCGACTTGAAGCGGCAGGTGCTCCAGCGCTGGCCGGGACGGCTCACCGAGTACTACGGCATGACCGAAGGTGGGGGCCGTACCGAGTTGTATGCCCATGACCACCCGGACAAGCTGCACACCGTGGGTCGCCCTGCGGCGGGCCATGACATTCGTCTAATCGATGAGCAGGGCGTGGAGGTGCAACCCGGCGAGAGCGGCGAGGTGGTGGGTCATTCGGCCGCCATCATGAAAGGCTATCACCGCATGCCCGAGAAAACGCGGGAGGTGGAGTGGTATGACCCCACGGGCAAGCGATTCATTCGCACGGGCGACGTCGGTCGTTTTGATGCCGACGGATTCCTGATTCTGGGGGATCGGAAAAAGGACATGATCATCACGGGTGGCTTCAATGTCTACCCCTCTGACATCGAAGCCGAATTGCGAGAGCATCCCGGTGTGAAGGAATGTGCCGTGGTGGGGGTTCCCTCCCATCAGTGGGGCGAAACGCCCGTGGCCTTTGTGGTTCGACGGGTCAACAGCAACGCCAGTGCCGAGAGCCTGCGTGAGTTTGTGAACCAGCGCGTGGGCAAAACCCAGCGCGTGGCCGATGTCGTCCTGACCACGGCACTGCCACGCAGCGAGATTGGCAAGGTGCTCAAGCGCGAACTGCGCGACACGTATTTGCAGCAGCACGATCAGCCCCTGCCGTATATCGACCGCACCCGTCAGTGGTACGCAACCCTGGGCTATGACAATCCCTATCGTTACGCACACTTCGACGAGGTACCCTTCACGCCCTTGAAGAAACCCTTGGCCGCGTCGCGTGTGGCACTTCTGACCACTGCAGCGCCCTACCAGCCGGACAAGGGTCCGCAGGACGCCAGCGCACCCTACAACGCAGCCGCCAAGTTCTACCAGGTGTACTCCGGCGAAACCGACCAAGACCACGATGTGCGCGTCTCGCATGTGATGGTGGACCGCCGACATTTGAGCGACGACAGCAACACCTGGTTCCCGTTACCGGCCTTGCGTCGCGCGGTTGATCGCGGTGAGATCGGATCGCTCACCGCGCGTTTTCATGGTGTGCCCACCAACCGCAGCCAGCGCCATACCCTCGAGGTCGATGCCCCTGAGGTGTTGCGCCGCTGTCTGGCCGATGGGGCGGATGTGGCCATCCTGGTCCCCAATTGCCCGGTTTGTCACCAAACCCTGAGCCTGGTGGCGCGGCAGCTGGAGGCCAACGGCATCGCCACGGTCATCCTGGGCGCGGCACTGGACATTGTGGAGCACTGTGGCGTGCCGCGGCTGCTGTTCAGCGACCTCCCGCTGGGGCACGCTGCTGGGCTGCCCTACGACCTGGACTCGCAAGAGGCCACACTTCGTGCGGCCTTGGATGTATTGCGCGATGCCACACAGGCCCGCACCACCGTGCGCAACCCGCTGCGCTGGCCAGGAGATCCGGACTGGAAGCGCCACTACCTGAGTGTTGAAGGTCTGAACGCGCAGGACATTGCGCGCCTGAGGGCCGAGAACGATCGCATCAAGGCGACAGCACAGCAGGTGCGCGATCAGTCTCTCTAACGCGCCAGCCAGGCGGCGCCCCGCACCCCCGAGGCGTCGCCATGCAAAGCCACGCGAACGGGGGTGTGAACGCCCCGGTAGAACGTGTGGCGCGGAATGGCTGCTTCCAGCCACTGCGACACCGAGGGAATAAGACTCAAGCCACCGCCCAGTACCACCACATCCGGGTCGAGGAGATTCACCACTTGTGCCAGGCCTCGCCCCAACCGGTCGACCCAATCGTCCACGCTTTGACGTGCCTGGGCGTCGCCGTGTTGCATCGCCTGCACAATGTCAGGGGGTGTCAATACACGGCCTGTGCGTCGCTCAAACTCGCGTGACCAGCCAGGACCACTCACCCAGGTTTCCAGGCATCCTTGCAGGCCGCACCAGCAGGCCGGTGACTGCAACTCCTCCACACTGGGCCAGGGCAATGGGTTATGACCCCACTCACCCGTGAGCGCGTGTCGGCCGGGCCGCACCTGGGTGTTGATGGCCAGACCTCCCCCGCAGCCCGTGCCGACAATCACGGCAAACACCATCCCGGCGCCTGCCCCCGCACCGTCCACTGATTCGCTCAGGGCCAGGCAGTTGGCATCGTTATCGAGTCGCACCTCAAGCCCCAGCAACGACGCGAGATCGTGAGCCAGAGGTTGACCATTCAGCGCTTGCGTGTTGGCGCCTCGCACCCGTTGAGTCTGAGGGTCCAAGCAGCCGGGGATGGCGCAACCAATCCGCTCAGGCCAGGGCAGATTGCATGCGTCAACCGCTTGCCGCACCAACGTCGCGATGAGTGACACGATAGCGCTGTAGTCGTGTGAAGGTGTCGGCTGACGGTGGCGCCAGCGAACATGGCCCGTGGCATCGAGCACCGCCACCTCTGTCTTGGTGCCGCCCACATCGAGACCGATCCAACCCGTCATGACACGTGGATTTGTCGATGGTGGTGTTCGTCAATCTGAGACGGTGTTGAAATCACCCGGGAGCACAATCTCGATCAGTTCGAGGTCGTCGGAGTGTGCGATTTCACGGTGCCGAATACCAGGAGCCTGGTGCACACAGGTGCCTGCCACCAGGGTATGTTCTCCCTGCCCTTCGTATTCAAACTTCACCCACCCTTTGAGCACATACACGATTTGCAATTGCACCTCGTGATGGTGCCACTCGCCGGTGAGCTGATGACCTGCGTGGGCACGAATGACATGCATGACCGCCTTGCCCGCCGTCGCATCCTTGATGCCCAGATCTCGATACTCGAAATAGGGACGCAGTCCATCATGCACAAAGGTACCGTCGATGGCGTGCTGCACACTGAAGCGCATGTCGGTATTCGTCAAGGATGCAGAGGGTGTCGAAGTGTTCATGAAATTCTCCGTTGAGGGACTGCGGATGACCGCAATCTATCATCATTCCTGAAGGCTGGATGCAACGTGTGCGTCCTCGAGTGGTTGACATGAATATTTTTTTATTTCGGTCAACAACGCCGAAACAGATGCCGTTGTAGCAGTACTCCCGACACGCGGAGTAACAACCTACCGAAAGGACTTCACATGAACAAGCTCATCACCTCTTTGATCGTCAGTGGTTTCTCCGTGGCAGCCTTTGCGGCCACCACCGCGTCAACGCCCGCTACGCCGACGCCCGCCAGCACAGCGGTGGCGCCGGCAGCCGTTGCCCCCGCACCCTCTACCAAGGCCGAGGTCAAAGCCGACCGCAAAACCGAGGTGAAAAAGACGGCCAAAGACAAAACGGCCCACAAGGACGACGCCAAGAAGTAAGGCCTGTTGCGCAGGCGTGTGAGCGGCGCTTAGGCAGCCATCACACGCTGTGCCAGCTGAACGAGCGACAGGTCGCTGCCTGGCGGGCCGATCAAGGACAAGCCCAAGGGGGCGCCCTGGCGGCTGGCCAGTGGCAAGCTGATCTGTGGGCAGCCCGTCAGGCCAGCCAGGCACAGCAAGCGGACTGCGCGGTTGCGGTAGTGGTCAATCTCGGCATCGGTCGAGGTGCTCAAGGGCGCAATGTCGGGCATGGTCGGAAGCACCAGCACGCCATCTGTGCCCAACACCTGCAAGAACGTCTGCTTCAATTGGGCACGCAGAGCGCGTGCCTTTTCCATGTCGGCATCCGTAACCTGGCTGGACCACTCTATACGCTGGGCCACATCTGTCCCCAGGGGCGGGGTAAAGCGGGTGATCAGTGCACGGTTGACGCCCCAGGTTTCATGCCCCTGAATGTGGCGCACAGTCCAGAACATGGACTCGATGTCGAACAGGTCAGAGGCCAGACCCGTGGCTGCGCCAGCCACCGCCTCAACCCGTTGCAGCGCCGAGGATAAAGCCTGCAGGGCCGCAGGCTCTGCCACCCCATCCAGTTGAGGGGAGCGCAGCAACCGGACGCGCTGGGGCAAGGGGTGCTGATCACTACCCAGCAGCACCTCGGCCACACGCAGGAAGGTGTTGATATCGCGGGTGAACCAGCCGCAGGTGTCCAGACTGGGGGCCATGTCCAGAGCTCCCGTCAGGCTCACGCGACCATGGGTGGGCCGCAGCCCGATCAAGCCACAATGATTGGCGGGTGCCCGCACCGAGCCGCCGGTGTCGGTGCCCAGCGCAAAGTCGCACAGGCTGTTGGACACAGCGGCTGCAGAACCACTGGACGAGCCGCCCGAAATTCGGTCGCGGGCAGCCCCATTCAGGGGTGAGCCGAAATGAGCGTTTTGTCCGTTCATGGAAAAGGCCAGTTCGTCGGTGATCGTCTTGCCCACAAACGTGGCCCCTGCCTGCAGCAAGCGTTCCACCGTCAGCGCATGTCGCGTCTTGATACCAGACTGGGCCAAAATAAACGGCTGCCCGCCACTGGTGGGATATCCGACCACATCGAACAGGTCCTTCACGGCAAAAGTCAAACCGCTGAGCGGGCCGGTGCCGGCACGGGGCACATCGACCCAGGGGTAAGGCATGAAAGCGCGGGCGGTGTCATGAACTTGAGACATGAAAAAACTCCAAGGTGAGGATGTTGAATCGTAGCGTGCTCCCGCGCTGTTGTCTTGCACCCGCTGGACATGCCAGCACAGCACCTTGGACGGTGCTGGCGCCCAACCTCTTCTGGCAAGCCCTGATGAAGTCTCTCGGACTTCCGGCTAGGATGGCATCTACATTCACCCAGCAGTCAGGAGCTCACCGCATGTCGACCTTTCGTTTCTCACGCCGTCTGTGTCTCACGATGGCCACCGCGGGACTGTCCGTCCTCTGGAGCTCCCCGCCGCAGGCACAAACGACCTGGCCGTCGCGCTCGGTCACCATCGTCGTACCCTTCGCGCCTGGTGGTGGTACTGACATCGGCACCCGTATCGTGGCCCAGCGGTTGTCACAATTGTGGGGGCAGTCGGTGGTGGTGGACAACAAAGGGGGGGCTGGGGGCAATGTCGGTTTGGAGGTGGTGTCACGAGCCAAGCCCGATGGCTATACCCTGCTGACTGGCAATGTGGGCACGCAGTCGATCAATCCCACCCTGTACAAGAAGCTCAACTACAACCCGGACACCGCATTCATCCCCATCGGTCTGTTTGCTGAATTGCCCTTTGTCCTGGCGGTCACCAACAGCCTCCCAGCGAACAACGTGAAGGAACTGGTGGCGCTGGCCAAGTCCAAACCCAACCAGTTGACCTACGCCAGCTCGGGCAATGGCGGCTCCCCCCATTTGTCCGCTGAAACTTTCAAAATCGCCACTGACACGCAGATCCTGCACGTGCCCTACAAAGGTGGCGGAGCGGCCATGACGGACCTGATCTCGGGCAACGTGCACATGTTGTTCGCCTCGGTGCTGGAAACGTCGGCCTACATCAAGTCGGGCAAGCTCAAAGGTCTGGCCATCACCAGCAATCAGCGGGTGTCCGCACTCCCGGACACGCCCACCTTGCAGGAGGCGGGTGTCACCGGAGCCGAGTCCGGGTCATGGTTGGGGTTGTTGGCGCCCACTGGCACACCCAAAGAGGTCGTGGACAAGATTTCCACCAGCTTGCAACAGGTGCTCGCCATGCCCGATGTGCAACAGCAACTGATCGCGCAAGGGGCTGTCGCCAAAGGCGGCACACCCGCTGATTTCGTCAAGCTGATTGCCGATGACCGCAAGCGCTACGCGCGCATCATCCAGGACAACAAGTTGTCCATCGACTGAGAACCGCGTATGGCGTTCAGCCTCAATCGAACTTCATGCCCTGGGTGACGGTGCCCCACAAGGCCAGTTCGCGGGCGGCACGTTCTGACAACAAGGCGGGCGCGCCCACCCACAGCTCGTAGCCCTGCTCCACCAGTTTGGATCGAAGCTCCTCTTGGGCCAATGCACGCCGGGTCGCCTCGTTGAAACGTTGCACCAACTCGGCCGACATTTGCGGCGGGCCGTACAAGCCATACCAGCCGCCGACGTCAAAATCCACGCCACTCTCGCGCATCGTGGGCACCTCCGGCATGGAAGGGTTGCGTTCGCGGGAAGTCACGGCCAGCGCGCGCACGCGACCGGTGTTCACATAGTTACGCCCGGTCCCAATGATGTCAAACATCATGGTCAGTTGGCCACCAATCACATCGGTCATGGCTGGGGCGTTTCCCTTGTAGGGCACATGCGTCATCTGCGCACCCACCCGCTTGGCAAACAATTCGCCGCTCAGATGGTTAGACCCGCCCATGCCCGCCGATCCGTAGGACACCTTGCCAGGGTTGGCGCGCGCAAAGGCTTGCAATTCGGCGACCGTGCGAAAAGGCTGCTCTTTGTTGACCACCAGCACGTTGGCATAACTGAGGATGGGGGCCAGCGCCTGCAGGTCCTTCAAGGAGTCAAACGGCATGGACTTGAGAACATGCGGGCTGATGGTAATGGTGGGACTGGCCCCAAAGAACAGCACCTGTCCGTTGGCCGGTGACTTGGCCACCAGATCGCCCGCCAGCACACCGCCGGCACCGGGTCGGTTCTCCACCACCACGCTCTGCCCCAGTTCGCGGGAAAGCACCGGTGCAAACAGGCGTGCAGCCGAATCCACCGGTCCGCCAGGGGCATAGCCCACCAGCAGGCGAATGGGGGCGGGGGACTGCGCCCAACTGCCCCCCACCGAGGCCAACGCCCCGATGAGTGCCAGGGCTGGTCCCCAACGCAAGACGCTGCGTCTGGGCTTGTCTGAGATATCAAACGAGATGGGCGACTGATCAAAACTCATCGTGGGTTCTCCTGTGATTGCAAACCACGCGCACGCTCCAAGAGGCGGCGCGCATTGAGATAAGTGGGCACCTCGACCCAAAGACCGCGAACCAACGCACGGTCCTCACCTCGGGCGCGAGCAGCTTCAAAGCATTGCACGGTCTCTTGCGCCAACGCCACATCGGCCGCAGCAGGGGCCAATGCGGCCTGGACCGCTTTCACCATGGCGGGGTTCACCAGACTCTTGGTTTGGTAGCCCAACCGACGCGAATAACGCGCCTCGGCCACCGCGCCCTCGACATCCGAGAAAGTATATGGGGCATCCACGGGCTCGATGCGCGCGGCACGGCACTCCAGCAGAAACCGACGTCTGGCGTGATCCAGTTCTACCCCATCAACGCCACGCTCGGCCTGAAGGTCCGTGGCCAGGTCCTCGGTGCCCAGCAATGCGGCGCGGACACGCGGTGTGGCAGCAGCCAAAGCCCTCACCTCCACCACGCCCAGAGCGGTTTCACAGACCGGCAGAATTTCGGTGTGCCCCACCGCCACACCATGCTGCTGCTCCAACCGGGTGATGTGCTCGGCCAAGGCCGCCATGTCCAACGCGCGCTCAGCCTTGGGATAGGCGATCACATCGGGTCGATGGGGCATGACGGCTTGCAAATCGATCAGACCGTCCTGGTCCAATGCATTGATTCGCACGCACACCATGGAACCCGCGGCACGAGCAGCCCGAAAGAGCGCCGGGGCCATCGAACGCGCCTGAGGCCGCAAGGCCGGTGGCGTGAAGTCTTCAAGATCCTGAATCAGGACTTGAGCACCACTGGCGACCAGGGCATCATGGGTCTCTTGAGAGGCACCCGCTCCAAAGAGCCAGACCAGTCGGTGCGAGGGTGCGTAGGCCGGGTGTGACGCCCTGTCGTGCGTCATCAGCCTTGACCTCCGGTGGCTGCGCGGGCACGCAGGGGCGACCCTTCCAACCCGGCCAGCACGGCTTCGTTGTTGCCAGGAATGACCATCCTGAACTGGTTGTCCACATAGGTGTAGTCGTAGTAACCCATGCGCGCCAGCGGCTTGATCTTGAGCACGTCCACCAGGCCCTCGGGCGTGAGGTAGTCATCATCAATGTGCACAGCCACCACGCGTCCAAACACCACATCAACCGTGCCCATCAGCGAGGCACCAGGAAAACGCACCGTGTTGAGGTAGGTGCATTCAAAGTGAATGGGCGAGCCCTGCACGCGTTTGGGTGTGACCCGTCGAGAGGGTAATTTGGTCAGGCCCGCGCGCTCGAACTCGTCCACCCCATGCGGCAATTCCTCGGCCGATAGGTTGACCGCCTCGCGCAAATCATAGGTGGCCATGTTCCAGACAAACTGACCGGTGGTCTCGGCGTTTCGAACCGAATCCTTGCGCTCACCTCGGCTGTTCTGGTTGGAAGCGAACATGACGATGGGCGGATCGAATGTCACGTTCTGAAACTGGCTGAAAGGCGCGAGATTGTCACGCCCCTGCAAGTCCACCGTGGAAATCCATCCGATCGGGCGTGGGATCACGCAGGACTTGAAGGGGTCGTGGGGCAGGCCGTGGGGGGTGATGCCGGGTTCGTAATACATGGAGACATTGTGTCGCAAATAGCCACTGTTGTGCAGACTCGCCCAGTCACCTGGTCAATAAACCTAAACTCAAGTGGTTGGCATGACCCCCGATGCCGTGACGCCTGGTCATCAGCGCAACAGCCCTCCAGGCACCGTCGTGCAGGATGTGGCCACGATAACGCTGTGTGAATACAAGGCCTGTCGCAGCCAAAGCAACAGGCTTGCCGTGTCAGCCGGTCAGCGCGATCTTGTCCAGTCTGGCAGCGGGGCGCTGCGGTGCAACACATCCTGGTGCAACCACAAGGCGCTGCGTCGCGCACGCTCGGCGACCGTGGACAGCGGCAGTTGCTGGTAGTCGTCGTTGAACACCTCGAAGCTGAAGTCGCCCTGATAGCCCATGCGCTCTAATCGGATCACCAGATCGGCCAGTTGCTCGCTGTGCACGCCCTCACCCGGAAAGACGCGAAAGGTACGCGCCGTGGTGATGCGGTCTTCAAAGGTGGGGGTCTCGTTCCACATGAAGTCAGACAGTTGCACCAGAAATATTTTCTCCGGGTCCATGTCCTCCAGCGCGTCCAGGGGTGACCGGGCCGCGAAGATGTGGAAGGAATCAATGCCCACGCCAAGGTTCGGGCAATCCGCCGCTTCGACCAATTCCCAGCTGGTGACGTAGTCGTTGACCGTGCGGCCCCAGGACAAGGCTTCATAGGCCACCCGAATACCGAGCGGCAAGGCTAGCATGGCCAGTTTGCGCAGATCGCGCACGATCTGTTCGCGCTCGTCGGTGGCGTGACGAGAGGTGGATGAACACGCCAGCAACACACGGCTGCCCACCGCCTGGCACATGACGAGCATGGACTTGGCCATGTCCACCTTGTAGTCGTGCAAATGCCCGGACAGGCCTTCGAAATCACGCAAAACTTGAAAACCGGTGGGACGAAGGCCGCTGTCACGCACAGCTTGCGCGGCCGACTCGACACCGCCCGGATGACCGACCAGATCGCGCGCCATCAGCATCACCTGCGAAAAGCCGGCCGCCTTCATGGCCGAGAGTTTGGCCTCCAGGGAGCCCGCCAGGGTGATGGTGTCCATCCCATAGCCATCCAGCATGTGCATGACCGTTCCCTCAATCCTGGTGTACCAACTCGAATGCCACCGACCCCAGCACCGAACGCGTGAGCGCGCCACGGTCTTCCGGGTGCAAACGGGACGACTCGACAAACTCCACACCACGGGCCTTGAGCACCTGCACGGCCTTGGCCACATCCTTCACGCCCAGACCGATACGTTGCAAACATTCGCCACTGTCCTCGACGTCCATCCAGGGTTCAGGTTCGATCAGTTGCCACAGGAATTGGCCACATGGGCTGCGCATCAGCTTGCCCTTGGGCAGGATGCCATACCGCTCCTCGTCCGGTATGGGGGAGAAGTCGAACATATGCTCAAAATAGGTGAGCCAATCGGCACTGCGCTGTGCCCCGATGTATTGCACCACGCCGAAATAACCCATGCCTTCCAGGGCGGGGGGCTTCACCTCCACCGTGGGAATGGGGTTGAAATCGATGTCGTAGATCGAAAACTCACGCCAACGATCGACAAAATAAAAACGGCTAGACCCTGGCCCGTGGATCGCGGGAATGTGTAATTCCATGGCTTGCGCGTGGCTGGGCACCGACCAGGCTCCCAGGTCCAGACAGCGGGTGTGGGCCTTGAGCGCATCGCGCACCCGAAACGCCACGGCCGACAGCACAGGCTGGCCCTCTTGCGTCAACTCCACACGCGCAGCCTCGTGGTTCGCATTGACGATGAGGTTCATCGAGCCCTGGCGGTACAAGGTGACTTCACGCGAGCGGTGACGCGCCACGGGTCTGAAACCCATTTGCTCCAACACCTGTCCCAGGGCTTGAGGTCGGGAGGTGGCGTACTCGATGAACTCGATGCCCTCGATGCCCAGACGGTTGGGCAACTCGGGAATGGATTCGCGGTCGGTGGTTTGTGTGCGCATGCAATTCTCCTGCCCCAGGTCGGTTTGACGACCCTTCACGTGTAGCTGACTTGAGACAAACGGCGTAACTCGGCTGCCGTGGTGGTCGGCAATCCGAAAAACTCGAGGTAAGCCGGAATCTGCTCGTACAGCATGTCCGTCCCCACCTGCACCCGACAGCCCAGGGCCTGGGCCGCGGCCAACAACGGCGTGGTTTCGCGTTTCATCACGACCTCCCCCACAAAGGTGTCGGGCGACAGTCGCCGCACATCGAACGGCAATGGGTCGCCCTCGTTCATACCCAGCGGCGTGGCGTTGACCACCAGGTCGTGTCCGGCCGGGTCGCATGCACCAGTCTGCACCTGCACGGTGGGGTAATGCTCGCGAACTCGATCGGCCAAGCCTTGCGCGGACGCGTTGTCCACATCAAAGAGACTCAGGCCCCCGACACCCGAGGCCGCCAGCGACGCGGTGATGGCCCGGCCCACACCGCCCGCCCCCACCACCAAGGCACGACACCCCTCCAGCACCAAGCCCTTGTTTTGCAAGCCACGCACGAAGCCTTCGCCGTCAAACATATCGCCTTGCAAGCGCCCCTGCGGCGACAACCGAACCGCGTTGCAGGCACCCGCCACTTGGACCGCGGGCGTCACCTCATCGAGCAGGGACACCACACTGACTTTGTGCGGCATGGTGATCAACGCGCCACGAATATTGGAGAGGCGAAATACCAGCGGCAGAAATGCCGAGAACTCTTGCGTGCGACACCCCATCGGCACCACGATCGCGTTGATCCCCTTCTCCTCAAAGAAGGGGTTGTAAATCATGGGTGCCTTGAAGCTGTGGGTCGGGTAACCGATATGGGCAATGATCTCGGTGTGACCGTTGATCATGACGCCATTACTTGCGCAGCTTGGCGAGCTCGGCCTGCAGTTCCGTCACCGTGGCGGCGATCGGCTCACCGTGCTTGGCGATCACGGGTTTCATCTTCTCGCGCAGGATGGCCATCTCAGCAGCGGGCAGTTCAGACACTTGCATGCCGTTCTTCTTCAGGTTCTCGGTGATGCTGGCCACCTGGGCACGCGACTGCTGGCGCTGGAACTTGGCGGATTCCGTCACGGCGTCTTCCACAATCTTCTTTTCGGCCGCTGAGAGCCCGTCCCAGAACTTTTTGCTGATCATCACGGACTGCGGGTTGTACTGGTGGCTGGTGAGGGTCAGGAATTTCTGCACTTCGTAGAACTTGGCCGAGTTGATGGTGGCCACCGGGTTTTCCTGCCCATCCACGGCTTTTTGCTCCAGCGCCGCGTAGAGCTCGGGGAACGGTAGCGGCGTGGGGTTGGCACCCAGCGCCTTGACCCAGTCGACGTTGATGGGGTTGGGAATCACGCGCAGCTTCAGGCCTTCAATGTCCGCCACCTTGGTGATCGGGCGGCGGCCATTGCTCATGTGGCGAAACCCCAGTTCGTAGAAGCCCAGGCCCACGATGCCCTTCTCGGGGAGTTTGGCGTGCATCTTCTTGCCAAACGGTCCATCCACCACAGCGTCGGCCTCCTTGCCGTCGGCAAACATGAAGGGGAAGTCAAACACCCCGAAGTCCTTGACCTGGCTGGCGAGGATGCCGGAGTTCATGGACACCATTTCCAGCGTACCGCCCTGCAGGGCCGATACGTTGGCCTGATCGCTACCGAGCGCGCCACCCAGGAACAGGTTGACCTTGAGCTTGCCGCCCGATTTGGCTTCAACAATTTCCTTGAATTTCTCCATGCCTTGCGCAATGGGATGGCCCGCGCTGTTCTGGTTAGCGAACTTGATGGTCTTGTCCTGGGCCATGGCCAGACCGCCCACAGACAGCGACAAGGCAGAAATCAGGGATTTGAGGAACAAACGCTTCATGATCAGGTCTCCGGTGCACACAAGGGTGGTTCGTACGCGGGTTTGGGTCAACCTCAGCCGGCGTACCCGTTCGGCTGAGGTTGTTGGAATCTCAGTCTTGGTAATGTACGAACTGGTTAGTTTTTAAAGCTAGGGAAAAACCCGCATTTCCCATGCAAAAGGGATATATCAGCTATCCACAACTCAACAGGAGACAAATCGAACCATGGCGTCAATGACGTGTTCACGAGACAGGATGGACGCTTTCTCTTGATCAAGCCCGGTCTGAAAAATAAGCCCAAAGGTGTGCCGATTCGACACATTGAAGAAGCACAAGGCCGAGATGAAAGAATGGACCTCGAGGGGCTGGAGATCGGCACGGAACACGCCGCTGGCCACGCCACGGGTCAGCAATCGCTCGAGGGCCGAAATGGCCGTCAGGTTCAAGGCATGAATGCGCGGGCTTTGGGCCAGGTAATGGCCTTGATGCACGTTCTCGCTCATGACCAAGCGGATGAAGTCCTCGTTGTCGCGGTGGTGGTCATAGGTGAAGCCCACCAGTCGCTCCAGCGCAGCCATCGGCTCCAGATCGTCCAGATGCAGATCGGCTTCGATGGTGCGCATGCGGCGGTACGCCTCTTCCAGCACCGCCAGGTACAAGCCATCCTTGTTGACGAAGTAGTAATAGATCATGCGCTTGCTGGTACGCGTGGCAGCCGCAATCTCATCAATGCGAGCACCGGCCAACCCTTTGGCCGCAAACTCGCGGGTGGCAACCTCCAGAATTTCAGCCGTGGTTCGCGCGGGATCGTTGGTACGGGACAGTTCCTTGGCACGGACACCCTCTCGACGGGGAGGACGCTTCGCGGCAACAGGCTTGGCTGTTTGTACTGGTTCGTTCATTTCATCAGTATACGCATCGCGTCGTCCCCGCGCGGGGTAACATGAAACAACCCGTGACGGGGTCACGCCATCACAGCACAGGAGTTCTCATGGCAACCGACATTGCCGAACTGCGCCGCATCTTGCGTGAGCACACCACGATCGCCGTGGTGGGCTTGTCGGCGGAGTGGCATCGCCCCAGTTATTTCGCTGCCAAATACATGCAGGAACACGGCTATCGCATCGTGCCGGTCAACCCCCGCTACGCCGGGACGCCCGAGGGCATTCTGGGCGAAACGTGTTACGCCAGCCTGTTGGACATTCCCCACCCGGTGGACATGGTGGATGTGTTTCGCCGCAGCGCCGATGTACTGCCCATCGCACAACAGGCCATCGAGATCGGCGCGCGCTGTGTGTGGCAACAACTGGACGTCGAGAACCAGGAAGCCGATGTCCTCGCACGGGCCCATGGCCTGTCATCGGTGATGAACCGCTGCGTGAAGATCGAACATGCTCGACTGTTTGGCGGCCTTCACTGGATGGGGGTCAACACCGGCATCATCTCCGCACAACGACCCCATTGAGCGACACCCCATGAGCGATCACGTCTTCCAACCCGAAACCCTGGCCATCCACGCTGGGCAGATTCCCGATGCGGCCACGGGCGCCCGCGCCCTCCCCATCTACCAGACCACCAGTTATGTGTTTGACAGCGCCGATCACGCGGCCAGCCTGTTCAACCTCCAAACCTTTGGCAATGTGTACTCGCGTTTGTCCAATCCCACGGTTGCCGCCCTGGAGGAACGCGTGGCCGCCCTGGAAGGCGGACGCGCGGCCATTGCCAGCGCCAGTGGCATGGCCGCCGAAACCATGGCGCTGATGACACTGCTGCAGCAAGGCGACCATGTGGTGGCTGCCAGCGCCCTGTATGGGGGCAGTGTGACCATGCTGGCGGTGAACCTGCGCCGCTTTGGTATCGAGACCACCTTTGTCGATGCCCGCGACCCCGATGCATTTGCGGCGGCCATCCAGCCCAACACGCGGGCCGTGTTTGCAGAAAGTCTGGGCAACCCCAGCCTCATCCTGTTGGATATCCCGGCGGTGGCCGAGGTGGCGCATGCGCATGGCTTGCCGCTGATTATCGACAACACCGTGCCCTCCCCTTACCTGTGCAACCCCTTGCAGTGGGGGGCAGACATCGTGGTGCATTCGGCCACCAAGTACCTCGGTGGGCATGGCACCACGCTGGCCGGGGTGGTGGTGGAGTCCGGCAAATTTCCCTGGGACAACGGCAAATTCCCGGGCATGACCGAACCCTCCCCCGGTTACCACGGGGTGAAGTTCTACGAAACCTTTGGCGACTTCGGCTTCACCATGCGCGCGCGCATGGAGGTGTTGCGGGTGTATGGCTCCACCCTCTCACCCACCAGCGCCTGGCAGATCCTGCAGGGCGTGGAGACCTTGCCGCTGCGCATGGAGCGACACTGCCGCAATGCTCTGGCCGTGGCGAAGTTTTTGCAGCAACATCCTCAGGTCGCCTGGGTGAACTACCCGGGCCTGCCGGATCATCCGCAAGCCGATCTGGTGAAGCGCTTGATGAGATCCTTCGACGGGTGCCCGGGTGCGTCTGGCCTGCTGTCCTTCGGGGTGCGGGGCGGCTACAGCAACGCGGTCCACTGCATCGAGGCCGCACAGTTCATGAGTCACCTGGCCAATATTGGCGACACCCGCACGCTGATCATCCATCCGGCGTCGACCACCCACCGCCAACTCGAGCCGGCTCAACTGCAGGCGGCGGGCGTGACACCTGACCTGGTTCGCCTCTCCGTGGGACTGGAGCACGTTGACGACATCCTGTGGGACCTGGATCAGGCCCTGGCGCGGGCTGCCACCTGATCGCATGAAGTCCTGATCCATCCTCGATCAAGGCATCATCGTCTTGAGTTCAGCGCCGAATGGCTGCTGCTGGCTCTTGAGGTAATGCGCAGACTGGTCCGGCCCGACACAAACCGCCCCGGCGATGATGGCCACCTTGCCCGGCAAACGTCCTGTCATGCGTCCTTCTGTCTGCCTGTTGATCGGGTTCAGCGTGTGGCTGACACGAGACCGCCATCCACCACGATCGATTGACCCGTGATGTAGCGGGCCTCATCACTGGCCAGAAACAGCACCGCATGGGCCACATCCCAGGCATCACCCATGTGCCCCATGGGCACTTGCTGGTGCCGGTGCGCCACAAAGCGGTCGAAATCGCCCTGGGCGTATTTATCGGCCAGGCGTTTGACCAGGGGGGTGAAGACCAGGCCAGGCACCACGCAGTTCAAGCGCACACCTTTGGGCGCATACAACACCGCCGTGGTCTTGGTGAGTTGCATCATGGCGGCCTTGGCGGCGGCATACCCCACCTGAGGCTTGCCCACATAGCGCAAGCCCGCCACCGAGGAGATGCTGACGACCGAACCACTGCCCTGCTGCTCCATGAGGGGCAGCACATGCTTCATGCACAGGAATGCGGTCTTGGCATTGATGTCCATCTGCTCATCCCAGACGTCTTCGGCCATGTCCACCGGACCTCCGGGTTCCGAGCGGCCCACGTTGTTGACAAGAATGTCGATGCGACCAAAACGCTCGACGCAGGCCTGCACCATGCGTTGCACCTCGCCAGCCTGTTTGACATCGGCCGACATCACCTCGACGGTACCGCCTTCGTCGCGAATCAGTTGTTCCGTGACGCGCGCCGCCTCCAGGTCCAGGTCCGCCCCGAACACGCTGGCGCCCTGCCGCGCCAGCAACACGGCGATGGCCTTGCCATTGCCCCAACCCGGCCCCATCGAGCCGCAGCCCGTCACCAGGGCCACCTTGCCTGACAAATTCAACATGAACTGCTCTCCTCGTGTGGGTGGTGCGCAATCCAAGCGTACGACACCCGGACCGCCACGGGGCCGGGAGCCCACGGCCGTATGTCACCCGGGCGTCAGCCAACCTTTCATCGTCGCGGGGATTTCACTCCGTGAGATTGACGCCTGAACGCGACTGGGTTACCTTACGAAGGTCACAGGAGACAGCCATGCCAATCGCAGAAATCAACCATTATTTTGTCCGCGCCAACGATCTCGAGGCCACGCGCCAGTTCTACATGGACGCTCTGGGGTTTGAGCAAATGTCGCGCCCGGACTTCCCGTTCCCGGGTTACTGGCTGGGTGTGAACGGCAAGATCCAGGTGCACATGGGACCGCACCAGATCCCTAACCGTGAGTTGTACTACCTGGGCACCCCGCCCGATGCACGCACCGACCAAACCGGCGTCGTTGACCACATTGCCTTTCTGGCCACCGACCCCGAGTCATTCGCCCAACGGTTCAAAAAAATGGGGGTGAGCTACCGACCGCGTTATTTCCCTGAATTCAAGCTGTTCCAGTTTTTCATCCGCGACCCCAACCAACTCATGATCGAGTTGAACTTTTTCAACATCGACGATGCGTCCGACTGGATGGACGAGGCGGAGGACTACGGCAAGATGCAGCGCGTTGAGGAAATCAAATGAATGCTGTGTCGCCCCCCGCTCGCAGCTTTGCGGGGGTCACCCTGGAGCAAGCGTGCGAAAACGCCCGTTCTCTGGTGCCCGTGTTGCGCGAGCGTGCCACACGGCAGGAGGCTGCGCGGCAGTTGTTGCCCGAGACCATCCAGGACCTCAACCACCTGGGCATTTTGCGGTTTGGCCAGCCCAAACGGTATGGCGGCATGGAGTTGGACTACCGTGCCATTTTTGACGTCCCCTACGAGATCGGCCGTGGGTGCCTCTCAACCGCCTGGAACGTGGGCAACCTGGGTATTCACCACTGGATGCTGGCCCTGTACGACGAGCGCGCGCAAGAGGAAGTCTGGGCCGACAACCCCGACGTATTGATTGCCTCCGGCATTGCCTATCCCCAGGGGCGTGCCCGCCGGGTCGATGGCGGCTTCGAAATCAGCGGCCACTGGAACTTCTCCTCCGGGGTCGATCCCAGCGACTGGAACATGCTGGCGGTGCAAGTGTTTGATGGCGACAAGGTGGTCGACCACCGCATGTGTCTGGTGCCGTCCGACGATTACGAGATCATCGATGACTGGCAGGTCATGGGCATGTGTGGCACCGGCTCCAAATCGGTCAAGGCCGAGAAGATCTTCGTGCCGGAATACCGCGCCCTGTGCATGTACACCGCACGAGGCGAAGCGACCTTCCCCGGAGCCCAGGTCAACCCGAGCCCTAACTACCTGCCGCCTTTGTCGGCTTACGGCAGCCACTGCATCGGCGGTGCGATTGTGGGCAACGCGCAGGCGGCGGTGGAGATGACCATCGAGGCCATCAAGGCGCGCAGCACCAACTACACCGGCATGCGGATGCGCGATTTTCAGGCCTTGCAGTTGCGCGTCTCAGGCGCGGCGGCCCGGGTGGAAGCGGCTCGCGTGCTGGCGCGCAGCGATTGCGCCACCGCGCAACGCATCGCCGAAGAAGGTCGCATGCCCACGCTGGAAGAAAAGCTCCAGGCCAAGCGCAACATTGCCTACGCCGTGCAGATCTGCACCGAAGCCGTCGACGCCCTGCACATGCTGGCAGGGGCCAACGGCATTTACGAGCGCTACCCGATGCAGCGACTGTTTCGGGACCACCACGCCGGCATGGCCCACATCGGCTTCAGCTGGGACGCCCAGGGCGGTCCCTGGGCCTTGGTGGCCATGGGCGGCGAAGTCCACAACCCCGTGTTGTAAATCTCGGGACAAATTTCAGTCGGCGGGTGAGGCGCCGCCGTCGATGTTGATGGCGGTACCGGTGATGTAACCCCCGCCGTCCGAAGCCAGCAAACACACCAGGGCCGCGAATTCCTCCGCCTTGCCCAGACGACCCAGCGGGATTTTTCGTCCTTCGCGTGCCAGGTAGTCTGCGTAAGAGAGCTCTGGCGCGTCGGCCTGATGGAAACGGGGCCATTGCTCGCTCTCGATACGACCAATGCACACCGCATTGACCAGCACATTGAAGGGGGCCAGCTCGTGCGACAGCACCTTGGTGTAAGCCATGCCAGCAGCCCGCGTGACCGACGTCGGCGCCGAACCACCGGGCGGGGTTTTGGCCAGGGTATTGAGCACATTCACGATGCGACCCCACCTGCGCTCTTTCATGCCCGGCGCCACCAAGCGCACCAGCCGGATGGCCGAGAACAACTTGAGATCGAGATCGCGTTGCCAGACCTCGTCTGAAATATCGAGAGAGGGCATGCGCGATGAGCCCCCCGCGTTGTTGAGCAACACATCCACCCCACCCCAGGCCTGGTGTACCACCTGGGCCGCGTGCGTGATGTCTTGGGTCTTGGCCACATCGCACACCACAGGCAGGATCTCGGCACCGGTCTCCTGCCGCAAAGCGTCCGCAGCCGCCTGCAACTTGTCCGGGGTGCGCGCCGCAATGGCCACGCGCGCGCCACGCTGGGCCATCATGCGGGCCGCGGCCAGCCCCAAGCCTGCACTGCCTCCAGTGATGAGAACGCGTCGGTGTTGAAAATCCTGTTGCATCAATAACCTCCACAGGTCGCCGAAGTGGAATCACCCAGGCGCGAATTTGTGCTGTCCCTCTATCGGTTAACTGTAGCTCATGGGCTCAACGCCGGGCAGCTTGCACGAGATGTCAGACCTGTTGGCGTTTGTCAGCCGCCACTTATTGGGGATGTGGTCCCCGCCCCGATCGTCTGAGCAACAAAAGACCGATGACGATGGGGAACACGGCCATCCACAGCATGCCCTGGGCGTAGCTGCCGCCCCAGCTGACCCACTGCGACACCCAAAACGGGCCCGACATGGCGCCGAAAAACGTCAGGAACTGGGTGGTGCCCGCGGCACTGGCCAGGCGCTCGCGCGGCGCGGTGCGCACCAGCAGGGCGAAGAACACGCCGTTCCACCCCATCACGAACGTGCCACACACCAGCGCCACCAGGGCGCTGGCCAGCAAATGCCCGGTCGTGCCCACCCAGGCCAGCATCACCAGGCCCAGGCTCATGGCAATGCCCATCCAACCCAGCAGCCGAGGCGGCGATATCCACCGATCAGCGACATGTCCAAACCCCACACGTGCCGCCGTGCTGGCCACCTGCGAAGCCGCCAAGATGGCCGCCGCCAGGGCCAGCGTCAAGCCGCCTTGCAGGTGCAACAGCGACACCAAAAAGGTGAGAAAGCCTTGTTGTGCCATGGCATAGACCAGCGACACCAGGCCGAGTCGCCGCAAATCACGGTCTCGGCCGACATTCAATAAAGCAGTCCACCAGCGCGCGCTCGCCGGCATCGGTTGCAATTCATCGGCGGGTTGCAACCGGCCGATGGTGCGCCACAACCACAAGCACAGCGCCAGACACAACGCACCCGCCACAAACACCGAAGGCTGCCAGCCCAACCCCCGCAAGCCCAGCGGCATGCTCAGACCTGCCAGGGCCACCCCCAGGGGAACGCCCGCCTGTTTCATCGAAAAAAACAAACCCGAGGACTGGGCCGGCACATGGCGTGCCAGCACCGACGTGGCAGCGGGGTTGGCCAGTCCGTACCCAAACCCGATGCACAGCGCGGCTGGAGGCAGACACCAGGTTTCACCCACGCACGCCAGCCAGGTGCCCGACATCAAAAAGAGCAGCGATGCTTGACTGACACGTACCCCACCCCAGCGCGCCACCCAGTTGCCGGTGGGCAATCCCCCCGCCATGGCGGCCAGATAGGACATGGCCACGAACACGCCGACGCGCTCAGGGGGAAGGTCCAGTGAGGGGGCCACGGCCGGACTGAGCACCGCCGCGGTGCTCAGCACCATGGAGGCCAACACTTGCACCGCCAGCATGGCACGCAGTGCCAACCAGGGGTGCGAGAGTCGTGTAGACCCTGGGGTCACACCCGAGCCGGCAACACAGTGCCGACACACTCGCCAAATCCGATGCGGGCAGCGCCCTCGCGCTGACACCAGCCGCGCAAGGTGACGGTATCGCCGTCTTCCAGGAAGACGCGCTGCTCGCCCTGGGGCAGATGCACCGGCTGTTTGCCGCCCATGGTCAACTCGAGCAAGGCTGCCGCCTGTTCGGGCTCGGGGCCAGAGAGCGTGCCGCTGCCCAACAGGTCCCCGGCGTTCAGGTTGCAGCCGTTGACCGTGTGATGCGCCACCATCTGGGCCACTGTCCAGTAGGCATGCCGGTAGTTGGTGAGGCACAGCCGATGCGGTGCGATCCCGCGCTCGCGCATGGCGGGGGTTTGCAACTCAGCCGTCAGCTCGATGTCAAAACCGCCGGTGGCGCGGTTGGTTGGGCTGTCCAGGTAGGGCAATGGCTGCGGATCTTCGGGCGGGTGTGCAAATGGCACACGGTAAGGGGCCAATGCCTCCAGCGTCACCAACCAGGGTGACATGGTGCTGGCAAAGCTCTTGGCCAGGAACGGGCCCAACGGTTGGTATTCCCAGGCCTGGATGTCACGCGCCGACCAGTCGTTGAACAGACACAAGCCAAACACATGTTGCTCGGCTGCCTCGATGGAGATGGGTTCGCCCAGGGCGTTGCCTCGCCCCATGAACACCCCCAACTCGAGCTCGATGTCCAGACGCTTGCTGGGTCCGACCACGGGTTGGGTCGCCCCGGGTGGCAGGATCTGGCCCATCGGTCGACGAAATTGCTGGCCCGATACGCCGATGCTGGACGCACGACCGTGGTAGCCAATCGGCACCCACTTGTAGTTGGGCAACAGCGGATTGTCCGGGCGGAACAGGCGGCCCACGTTGGTGGCGTGATGAACCGAGGTGTAGAAGTCGGTGTAGTCGCCAATACGAGCCGGCACATCGAGTTCAGCCTCCGCCATCGGCACCAGACAGGTCTGTACCAGGGTGTGTTGCGCCGAGCCTTGGCGCAAGGCGCGTGACAGGCCGAGTCGCAGGGCGCTCCAGGCTTGCGGCCCCAGATCCATCAGGGCGTTCAATTTGTCGGCGCTGGCTGCCTGGGCGGCCGTTTGGGCCAAGCCTTGCAACAGCGCAGCACGCGCCAGTGCGGCGAGATCGAGAATCTGGTCCCCAATCGCCACACCGCCACGAAATGCTTCGGGGGTATGACGACGACGGAACACGCCAAAGGGCAGGTTCTGAATGGGAAAGTCGGTGGTGGGTGAGTTGGCAGACACCACCCAGCTGCGCAGGGCGGGATCGTGGGTTTCGTTGATGGTGGTCATGGCGCTTGTCTGCACCCTCAATGGGCGGCGTCGAATTCCTTGTCGTGCATCCAGGCTGCGTGCTTGGGTGCGCGCTTGGTTTTGCTCCACTCCTCCAGCATGTCCCACTTCACCGCGTCGAGCTTGCGGTACATGTCGGGGGTGCCCGTGTCACAGGCCAGTTCCAGGCGGTGACCGTTGGGGTCAAAGAAATAGATGCTTTTGAAGATGGTGTGATCGGTCACGCCCAGCACCGGCACGCCGGCCGCCTCCAAGCGCGCCTTGGTCTCTTCCAGCGTCTTCACGCTGTCCACCTTGAATGCGATGTGCTGCACCCACTCGGGAGTGTTAGTGTCTCGACCCATCGGCGCGGAATTGGGCAACTCGAAAAAGGCCAGGACATTGCCACCACCGGCGTCCATGAAGACGTGCATGTAAGGGTCAGGCGCGTGGGTGCTGGGCACCTGGTCTTCAGCGATGGCCAGCACGAAGTTCATGTTGAGGTGTTTGACATACCACTCCACGGTTTGTTTGGCGTCGAGGCAGCGGTAGGCCACATGGTGAAAGCGTTCGACTTGCATGAGGAGTCTCCTGGGTGTCTGGTGCTCAATGGCGAGAGATGATGCAAAGGGCATGCCGCGTTGAGGGCTCAACGCGTCCACCCATGTTTTCAATCATAGTCACAATTGCCTGCTGCAGGCTGACGGGGCCAGCAAATGACGTGGGGGCAGACCGCTCACCGCGATGGGGCATGGCAGAACGTGGTCAAGCGCGGCTCACGCCGAGGGAGCGTTCAAGGCTATAGTGGGAATGCTTGCTGCCAACATCCCCATGACTTCGCCGTCTGCCACTCCCCCCAGTTCATCCCGTATCACCAGTCTGGACCTGTTCCTGATTTTGCTGGTGACCTGCTCCTGGGGACTGAATTACCCGATCATGAAGTTCGTGGTCACCGAATACCCCCCCTCGAGTTTTCGGGCGCTGACCTTCATCCTGGGCACTTGCGTGCTGGGTTTGTACGCACGCAGCCGCGGTGAATCGCTGTGGGTGCCGCCCGAAGAGCGCTGGACCACCCTGCGACTGAGCATTCCCAACATGGTGCTGTGGCATGTCGGTCTGGTCTATGGCATTTCTATGTTGAATTCCGGACGCGCCGCCATCATCGGCTACACCATGCCGGTCTGGGCTCTGCTGGCCAGTGTCTGGCTGTACCGCAGCCCCCTCACCTGGCGCGCCGGTCTGGGCGTGCTGTGCTCGCTCACCGCCACCGTGCTGCTGGGTATCGACGAGATGTCGCACTTTGCGGGGCAGCCGCTGGGTTTGCTGTTCACCTTCGGGGCCGCCATCTCCTGGGGCATTGGCAATGCCATGATGAAGAACACGCGGCTGTCGATTTCCAACATCAGCTTCACCTTCTGGTCGCTGGCCGCTGGATCCGTGTGCCTGAGCGTGATGGCGCTGGTGCTTGAGTTTGACGTCTGGCGCTGGCCCAACCGCTTGCAATGGCTGGCAATTGGCTATGGCGGCGTGGTGACCTTCGCCGTGAGCTATGTGGCCTGGTTTCTGGTGGCGCGCAAACTCACCCCGGTGGCCAGTGGCTTGTCGATCATGCTGGTGCCGGTCATCGGGCTGCTGGGCGGCAATCTGTTTCTGGGCGAAACCATTGCCCTGACCGACTGGCTGGCACTGGGCTTCATCCTGAGCGCCATGGCCATTGTGCTGATTCCGCCCCGTTCCGAGACCCGGCCAACCCCTGCCTCGACCACCCACTCAGCGCCTGATTGACCTTTCTGGGAGAACCGCATGCCCGATCATCACCCCACACCCTTGGTGCCGCTGGTGGCCGAGGACCATCCCCACCCCGACGTACAGTCGGTGTTCGAGGACATCCGCACAACCCGCAACACCCGCTGGATCAACAATTTTTGGCGGGTACTGGCCGGTCATCCCCCGACCTTGCGCCGGTTGTGGGAGAGCGTCAAGCAAGTGATGGCCCCGGGTGCGCTGGACCCCTTGACCAAAGAAATGATTTACGTGGCGGTGAGCGTCACCAACAACTGCGAGTACTGCATTCACTCGCACCTGGCTGCTGCCAAAGCCAAAGGCATGACCGAGGCGCAGTTTCATGAATTGATGGCGGTGGTGTCCCTGGCCAATGAAACCAACCGGCTGGCCACGGGCTACCGCATTCCGGTGGACGAGGCGTTCCGCCAGGGCTTCAACGAAACCAGCCGCGCCTCCTGAGGTCCATGGTGTCGATGCAGGCACCCTCCTCCCGGGGTTGCCCCGGTTGGCCCGTTCTGGCGCAGCCCGTCAAGCGGGCGGCGCTATGCTGCGCGGGCGTCCCTCGTCATCGATGGCCACATAAGTGAGCGTGGCCTCTGTCACCTTCAGGTAAACGCCCTGCTGTCGAATACGCTCGGCATAGACCTCGACCTGCACCGTCACCGACGTGTTGCCCACCCGGGTGATGCGTGCAAAAAAGCTCAGGATGTCCCCCACCTTGACCGGTTGCTTGAACACAAACTGATTGACCGCCACGGTCGCCATGCGCCCGTTGACACGACGCGCCGGCAGCACCGCACCGGCCAGGTCCACCTGAGCCATGACCCAACCCCCAAAGATGTCGCCATTGGCGTTGCAGTCCGCAGGCATGGGAATGACCTTGAGCACCAACTCTTGGTCACGGGGCAATTCGGTGGCGGCAGTGTGTGTGGTGTTCATGAGAAATTCCAGCCCATCATGCAGGTATCTATCAGGTGTCAGGGGTATCAAGCCGGCAGATCCTTGACTCAGGTCAAGTCCGAGCAGAATGCTTGACAGTTCCAGCATAGAACCACCCCGGGGCCATGCATACTGTGCGGTGACGCACCCTGTACCTGTTGACGCAGTGTAGCGCCTGACAGCATCACCACGTCCTTCATGCAAGCCCCACTTGAAACTGCCCTGGACCAGCACAGCACTGACGTCCTGCGGCGGGAGTCCACCGTCACCGATCTGACCATGCGGATTGCCCGACTGGCCATTGCCCTGGGTCTGAAGCTGGATCAGGAGTCAGACGTTCAACGCGTGCTGCGCCACACGCAGGCGCCTATCGGCCCTGACGAACACGCCCATGCTGTGCTCCACTTGCGCGCAAGAGCCTGGACAGAATTGCGCGGACTGCTGGTCTTGCGATATGAACTCGAGCGCCACCTGGTCGAAGACATGGGTATTCATCTGAGTCGACGCATCCTGGAGGACGCGGAACTGCACATGACCCTCGCCGGGTTCCAACCCGGTATTGACGGACTTCAGCGGGACATCCACCAACTCTTTGGCAACCCGGACGAACCCGACGCGCCCCACCACTGACTGCACCATGAACAGCATCGACACGGCCTCCTGGATTGAAAACCTGACCTACGATGAACTGTCGATCGGGCAGAGCGCGCGCCTGCACCGCACGCTACACCGGGCGGATATCCAGGCCTTCGCCGCGGTGTCGGGTGATACCAACCCAGCCCATCTGGACCCCGAGTACGCCAACGACACACTGTTTCATGGCGTGATCGCCCACGGCATGTGGGGCGGATCGCTCATCTCAGCCTTGCTGGGCACCGAGTTTCCTGGTCCAGGCACCATCTACCTGCATCAGGATCTGGACTTTCTGCGACCGGTCCGAGTGGGCGACACCCTCACAGTAGAAGTGACCGTGGCCGCCAAACACAACGAACACCACCGCGTGGACCTTGCGTGCAAGGTGACCAACCAGACCGGTACCTTGGTGCTGCAAGGCATGGCACGTGTGATCGCCCCGACCCAAAAAGTGCGGCGCCCGCGAATCGATGCGCCCGCGATTCAGCTGATCGATCCGCAAGCGCGTTTCAACGCCCTGCTGACCTTGGCCAAAGGCCTGTCGCCCGTGCGCTGTGGGGTGGTCCACCCCTGCGATGCTGAGTCGCTCAGCGGTGCACTCGATGCTGCCTCCCATCATCTGATCATCCCGGTGTTGATCGGCCCCGAGGACAAGATTCGAAGCGCTGCGCAAGCCGCCCAGCTCTCATTGCAGGGTGTCGAGATCGTCCCCGTGGCTCACAGCCATGAAGCCGCTGAGCGGGCTGCCACCCTGGCCGTACAAGGTGAGCTCGAAATCCTCATGAAAGGCAGCCTGCACACGGATGAACTGCTGCATGCCGTGCTGGCACAGCCTGGCTTGCGAACCGGTCGACGCATGTCGCATGTGTTTCGCTTTGACGTGCCGCTGTACCCCAAGCCCCTGATGGTCACCGATGCCGCTCTGAACATCAGCCCTTCCTTGCGTGACAAGGCGGACATCATTCAAAACGCCATCGACCTGGCCCGCATCCTGGGGGTTGAACAACCCAAGGTGGCGATTCTGGCCGCGGTGGAAACCGTCAACCCCGACATGCCCTCGACCCTGGACGCCGCGGCCCTGTGCAAGATGGCGGACCGGGGTCAAATTCAAGGCGGCTTGCTCGATGGGCCGCTCGCGTTTGACAACGCCATCTCGCACGAGGCGGCGCGTATCAAACACATCGAATCCCGCGTGGCGGGAGACGCCGATATTCTGGTCGCCCCCGACCTGGAAGCCGCCAACATGCTGGCCAAACAACTCGACTACCTGGCCGGTGCCAGTGGTGCCGGGTTGGTGATGGGCGCGCGCTTGCCCATTGCACTGACCAGCCGTGCCGATGGCCCGCGCACGCGCGTGGCTTCGGCCCTGTTGGCTCTCCTGGCCGCCTACCAGGCGCGACAGGATCCCATCCGTCGTGCCCAGCTCAAACTGGCGCCCTGAGTCGCACACCATGACCATTCTCAGCGTCAACGCCGGGTCGTCCTCGCTCAAATTTTCTCTGCACCAGTTTCATGACCACAGCGTGGACAGTGCCTGGGTGAGTGGCGCACTGCAAGGACTGGAACCCGGCGGCACGCCCAGCCTGGGCTGGTCAATCGCGGGACAGTCCCAGCATGAAACCCTGTCGGTCAAGCCAGGCGACGGCTTTGCCAACGCCTTCTTGCGCCTGCGGAGTTGGCTGCGTGATCTCCCAGGCATGCCCCCGTTGCGCGCAGTGGCACACCGGGTGGTGCACGGGGGCGCGGACTTCTCCCAGGCGACCCTGGTGACCCCGGCGGTGATGCAACGTCTCTCCCAGCTGAGCTCACTGGCGCCTTTGCATCAGCCGCACAACCTGGCGGGCATTGAGGCCATGGCTCAAGCGTTCCCCGATGTGCCGCAGATCGCCTGCTTTGACACGGCCTTTCATGGGGACATTCCTCCGCTACACCAACGCTTTGGCCTGCCGCGTGCGCTGCATCACCAGGGGGTGCGTCGCTATGGGTTCCATGGACTGTCGTACCAATACATCCTGCAAAGCCTGCAGCACCACTCCCAACGGGCCCATCAACGCCTGCTGCTGGCCCACCTGGGCAACGGGGCCAGCCTGTGCGCGGTGCGCGAGGGCAAAAGCCTGGCCACCACCATGGGGTTTTCAGCGCTGGATGGCCTGATGATGGGCACACGCAGCGGCACGCTCGACCCGGGCGTTCTCTTGTTCTTGCTGGAACAAGGCTGGAGCCATGACCGATTGGAACGTCTGCTCTACAAGGAAAGTGGCTTGCTCGGGGTGTCGGGCATCAGTGCCGATGTTCGGCGCCTGCGGCAATCCACCGAGCCGGCGGCCCAGGAAGCGCTGGCGCTCTTCACCCACCGCGTGGTGCGCGAGGCGGGTGCCATGATGGCTTGTCTGCAAGGCCTGGACGTGCTGGCCTTCAGTGGCGGCATTGGGGAGCACGATGCCGTGTTACGAGCCGAGGTGTGCCAGGCCCTGGCCTGGATGGGCATCAAACTCGATGCCGAGCGCCATCAGGCCGCGCGGGGTGACGCCGTCGTCCCGGTGCATGCCCCGGACAGCCGCATCGAGGTGTGGGTGATTCCCACCGACGAAGGGCGAGTCGCGGCCCAGCAAGCGCTGGCCTGGCTGGAACAGCAGACAGCGGCCGAATGAGTGCGGATACAACAACCACGCAGACCCGTTGGCCTGTGTGGCCCTCACACTCACACGCCTTCAATGATGCGGATATCTCGCGTCACGCCATTGGGACCCAAGGCAACCAGCGCTTCCTTGTAGCCAGGACTGTCGTAGGCGGCCAGCGCGGCTTGCAGGTTGTCAAACTCCACGATCACCGTGCGTTGTACTTTGCCCTGCTCTTTGGCAGCAGCAGGCAGACCGCGCGCCAGAAAACGCCCGCCGGCGGCTGTCAGGGCCGGTCCCGCCAATTTGGCGTAAGCGGCCAGCGCGTTGTCGTCGTGAACAGCGTGGTAGGCGCTGATCCAGTAAGCCTTGGGCATGGTGTCTCCAATCGAGCATCAAGGTGAACAATGAAGTGCAGGTTGTAACACCGCCAGGCCCGCGGCATCAAGTCGTGGCTGTCCGGTTGGGATCGCCCCTGCGATAATGAACACTGCCTTCGCCACTGAAGAGTACTGCCATGAAGATTTCGAACTCACTGACCTGTCGCCTGGGCTTGCTGGTGTTGTCAGCTCTCTGGTCGCTGGCAGTCAACGCCCATGGTCCCTTCCCCAGCATTCACGTGAAGGATCTGCCCGATGGCTTACGCAACAACTGGAACAGCCTCAAGGCTGAGATGAATGAAAACAGCCATTGCGCGGCCGCCTTTGACAGCAACACCGAGGTTGACCGCATGGTGTTCAAGTGTTCGATTCACATCAAGATGGCGCATGAAGGAGCCCGTCGAGCCATGCATTACTGCAACGAAGCCCGCACCGAGCATCGCATCAAGATGCCGTGCAAGCTGATTCAGGAATAAGGGGCGACGACCTAAGAACGGGCTTTTGCATCAGCGCAGCCAACTCCCGGGCGTTGGCCTGTCGGTCTGCATTCACCCGTGTCATGGTGGGGCGTGCCTCGATAAGCGCCATGTAGGACTTGACAGGCACTGAGGCCAGCACATCCTCGCCCAACACCCGCTTGCATGCGGAAGCCACCAGGGGCAAATGCACCGCGGCTGCGCAATCCGCGAGGGTGAATTGATCGCCCGCCACATAGGGCTTGAAAGCAGCCAGTTTCATGAATGCTGCCACACCCTTGGGCAACTGCTTGCGCACGAAGGCTTGACGTTCCTCGCTGACTTGCCCGCCAAAAAATGCCTGGGCGTACAACTCCCGTGCCACCAGTTCCACATGCAACTCCAAGACCACAATCAACTCCCGCACTTTGGAGGCGGCAAAGGGGTCAGACGGTAACAAGGGGTGCTGTGGGTAGGTGTGCTCGATGTACTCGGCACAGGCCATGGACTCGGACAGGCAACCTTGGTCGGTCTGCAAAAATGGCACCTTTCCCATCGGCGAGCGATCCATCAGTTTGGGATGGGTGTTGCCCACCCAGACCAGTTCCTCTTCAAAAGGCACGTGCTTTTCCAACAATTGCAACTTGAGTTTGCCGTAGTAGTTACTGGCCGAAAAACCACACAACTTGAGGGTCATCAACGGTCTCCGCAAGGAATCAACATCCGATCATTGTGGCATGCCGTCTGAGCGATTGATGCCTGACTCAGCGAGGCTCGCAGCCCCTGCAGCATCCCGCTACCTTGTGGTGTTCATCCGATAACTGATTCCTGGCCTTTAGCCGGTGTCTCGCGGGCAGCAGCGTTCAGTGAATACCCCAGGTCTCAAACAGCCTGTAATAGGCGATCCTTGCAGGCAAGGAGATTCACATGCACTTTGTTCAACCATTGAATTCGTCAAATTCGCTTGGCTCACGCCGCCAGTGGCTGGCCGCAGTCCTGCTGGGACTGGGCAGTCTCAGCACCACCGCCTCATGGGCACAAAGCTATCCCAACAAGCCCATCCGTCTGATCATCCCCTATTCGACCGGCACCACCACCGACGTGTTTGGGCGACTGTACGCACTGAAACTGGGCGAACAACTCGGCCAGACCATCGTCACTGAAAACCGGGTGGGCGCCGGCGGCAATATCGCTGCGGAGGCAACAGCGCGCGCCGCCCCTGACGGCTACACCCTGACCCTGTCCACCAGCGCCACGCACGCAACCAACCCATCGCTGTATGGCAAAGTGCCGTTTGACCCGATCAAGGACTTCACCCACATCACCTCGCTGGTGTCGGCGCCCAACATGCTGGCCATCAATCCCAAGATTCCTGCCAACAACGTAGCAGAGCTGATCGCTTATGCACGCGCCAACCCCGGCAAGCTGACCTACATTTCGGCCGGCTCAGGCACCTCGCCGCACATGGCTGGTGAATTGCTCAAGACCATGGCCAACATTGACATCCGCCATGTGCCGTACAAAAACATCACCCAAGGTTTTTCTGATCTGTTTGGCGGCGAAGTGTCGATGACCTTCTACCATGTGCCGGTCATCCTGCCGCATGTGAAAGCTGGCAAACTGCGCGCCCTGGGCGTGGCCACGAAAGACCGAAGCTCCATCGCACCCGAGGTGCCCCCCATTGCGGACACAGTGCCTGGCTACGACCTCAAGCCGTGGTGGGGCATCAGTGGTCCGGCAGGACTCCCCAAAGAGGTGGTGGACAAGATTTACCAGGCCTCCACCGCTGTGCTGTCCGACCCTGACACACGCCAGAGATTCGTGACCATGGGCCTTGAGGTGCTGCAAATGCCGGTGAAGGACTTCAACGACTTCACCGTCACCGAAGTGGGCAAATGGAGCAAGATCGTGAAGGATTCAGGCGCTCGCGTGGACTGAAGTCAGCGAGACGCGCCGTGTTCCTCGCGTAACAAACGGGCGGCCTCCACCATGGAGGCCAGCTTGCCGTACGCCACATCACGGGGCAGGTATTTCATGCCGCAATCCGGCGCCAGAATGACCTGCTCCGGCGCGATGTACTGCAAGGCCTTGCGAATGCGAGCGACGATCACCTCGGGCGTTTCCACCGTCATGTCGCTCAAGTCCAGACAGCCCACCATGATCTTCTTGTTGGGCAAGGTGGTGAGGATGGAGCAGTCGAGTTGGGACTGCGCTGTCTCGATGGACACCTGCTGACAGTTGCACGCCGCAAGTTCGGGCAAAAAGTCATACCCACTCGGGCGGTTTTGCACCAAGGCCGCATAGCCAAAGCAAATGTGAACCGCCGTGGTGCCGACCTGCCCAGCCAAGGCATGGTTGAGCGCCTTGACACCGTATTCACGCGCCTTGTCGGGGCTCGCCTGCATGTAGGGCTCGTCGATCTGCACCACGTCAGCGCCATGGGCGAACAGGTCGCGGATTTCCTCGTTGAGGGCCTGGGCGTAGTCCATTGCGGCATCGGCCTCGCTGGGGTAATACTCGTTCCAGGCTTGCTGCAACATGGTGAACGGCCCCGGGACAGTGATCTTCACCTGTCGATCGGTGTTGGCCTTCAGAAACAGCAGGTCCTCGAGTTCGACCGGTCGGGTTCGGCGAATTTTGCCAACGATACGGGGCACGAGATTGGGCAGCCCATTGCGTCCCTTGACGGTTTTGGGGTTGTCCTGATCAATACCTTCTAATGCGGTGGCAAATCGGTTGGAATAACTCTCCCGGCGCACCTCGCCGTCGGTCACGATGTCGATCCCCAGCGTTTCCTGGGCGCGGATCACCACGCGGGTAGCGTCCTCCATGGCCTCTTGCAACTGGGCCGCCGGCACGCGCCACAGATCATGGTCGCGAATACGCGGCACGCGACGCGCCAGTTGCTCTTTGTCCACCAGCCAGCTCGGTTGCGGGTAGCTGCCCACCAGGGTGGTGGGAAACAGGGTAGGCGCGGTCATGCGAAAGATCCTTGAAATTGTGGAAAGAAGTTGGGGGCCGATCATAGCGTTGCGCGGCGCTGCCGTGTTTGCCAACGAGACAGCCTCTTGGGGCGGCTCGCCGTATGATGGAATGGTCTACCACCTGGCCAACGGAACACGCATGTCGATTTCCCCCTGTGACAAGATGATTGCCCACCAGGATGGGCCCATCGGCTGGATCATCTTCAACCAGCCCGAACGCCACAACGCCGTCTCGCTGGCCATGTGGGAGGCCCTTGAAGTCATCGTGGATCACTTTGAAAACAATCCCGAGGTTCGGATTGTGGTGGTTCGTGGTGCGGGCGAGAAGGCTTTTGTGTCGGGCGCGGACATTTCCGAGTTTGAAACCCAGCGCTCTGGGGAAGCCGCCACGCGTCACTACAACGAGACCTCGCAGCGCGCCATGCGCCGGCTGCGTGAGTTGCGCAAACCCACCCTGGCGATGATTCAGGGGTATTGCATCGGTGGCGGTTTGGCCGTGGCCCTGTCCTGCGATATTCGCCTCAGCGCCGACAACGCCCGGTTTGCTGTCCCGGCGGCCAAGCTCGGGCTGGGCTACGAGTATGAGGGCGTACGCAAGTTGGTGGACCTGGTGGGGCCTTCTTTTGCCAAGGAAATCTTTTTCACGGCACGTCAATTCAACGCGCAGGAAGCCCTCGAGATGGGATTGATCAACCGCGTGGTGAGCGTCGACCAATTGGCGAGCCTGATTCAGGACTACGCCAGCACGATAGCCGCCAACGCCCCCATGACCGTCGCGTCCATCAAGACCATCGTGGGCGAAATTGTGAAAGACGAGACCCAGCGTGACATCGCGTTGTGCGATCGCGTGGTGGACGAGTGCTTCAACAGCCAGGATTACCGCGAGGGCCGCACCGCCTTCATGGAAAAACGCAAGCCCGTCTTTCAGGGCCGCTGAGACAAGGACAACCCATGACTCTCCCTCTGCAAGGCATTCGCGTTCTGGACCTCACCAATGTGCTGGCGGGCCCTTATTGCAGCATGGTTCTGGGCGACATGGGCGCCGAGGTCATCAAGGTCGAGAACACCGACAAGGGCGATACGTCGCGCAACTTCGAACCGCAGGTGAACGGCGAGTCGTATTGCTTTGCGGTCCTCAACCGCAACAAGAAAAGCCTGGCGTTGGACTTGAAAGATCCGCAGGGTAAGAAGATTGCCCTGGCCTTGGCTGAGCGCGCCGACATCGTGCTGGAAAATTTTCGTCCTGGTGTGGTCAAACGCATGGGTCTGGACTATGAGTCGATACGCGTGCTCAATCCTGCGGTCATCTACGCCTCCATGTCGGGCTTTGGCCAGACTGGCCCTTACGGTAAAAAAGGAGGTCTGGACATCATTGCGCAAGGCATGTCGGGCATCATGATGATGACGGGTCATCCGGGGGGTCGTC
>JACCDI012008314.1_pt1 | contig 48198 bp, 42 predicted proteins | sample 7442791 | NCBI WGS metagenome assembly JACCDI01 (sample SAMN15323434, study PRJNA562643) | freshwater metagenome | isolation source: river surface water | place: USA:Blue River Watershed | collected 2017-08-15 | reverse complement strand
TTGGCCGCCATGTTTGCGAAGCTTTGGAGCGGGCGGGTTTGCATGCCACCGTGCCCACACGCCGTTTGCCAGCGCACAGCGTGCAAATGCTGCCTCGGGTGAGCGTGGTGCAAGCCGATGTGCACCAAGCTGGCCAATTGGCGGCCTTGGTGCGTGGCCATGATGCGGTGGTCAATTTGGTGGCCATCTTGCACGGCAATGCCACGGCGTTTGACCATGTGCATGTGCAATTGCCCCGCTTGCTGGCCCAGGCCTGTGTTGACCAAGGCATTCGCCGCCTGGTCCACATGAGCGCCTTGGGAGCCGATGCCAATGGGCCGTCGATGTATTTGCGCAGCAAAGGCCAAGGCGATGCGGTCTTGCAGCAGATGGCCCAGCAGCATGGGCTGGACCTGACCGTGCTGCAACCCAGCGTGGTGTTTGGGGCCGATGACCGCTTCATCAATGTGTTTGCCCAACTGCAAGCCTTGGCACCTGTGGTGCCACTGGCCGGTGCGCAGGCCCAATTCCAACCGGTGTGGGTGCAAGACGTGGCCCAGGCTTTGGTGAATGCGTTGACCATGCCCCAATCCCACGGCAAACGCTTTGAATTGGTTGGGCCTGAAGTTTTTACCCTGGCCCAATTGGTGCAACATGCGGGCCGCTGGGCCGGGCACCCGCGCCCCATTTGGCCCTTGCCAAGTGCTTTGGCCCAGGCCCAAGCCTGGTTGATGGAGCATTTGCCCGGACCCACCTTGATGAGCCGCGACAACCTGGCTTCGATGCAAGTGGACAACATCGCTTCCGGTTCTTGCCCGGGACTGCCAGCCTTGGGCGTGCCTCAAGCCGCGCGCTTGGACAGCGTGTTTCCCATTCCTCGCCACAAGTCAGCTTGACATGCTGACCCTCTGCATTGGCAATAAAAATTATTCGTCCTGGTCGATGCGGCCTTGGGTGTTGATGCGCCAAATGGGCATTGCATTCACCGAACACAAAGAGCGGTTTGACTCGTTCGATGCCCAATCCCAATTCAAACATGCCTTGCTCGCCCTCAACCCGCAAGGCAAAGTGCCCGTGCTGATCGATGAGGGTTTGGTCATCTGGGACTCCTTGGCAATTGCCGAGTATTTGGCCGAAATACACCCCCACCTGCCGCTGTGGCCCCGCCCAACCCATTTGCGTGCCCATGCGCGCAGCCTGTGTGCCGACATCCACAGTGGCTACAGCGCTTTGCGCCAGCATTGCGCCATGAACATCGAAGCCGACTTGCGCGATGTGGGCCAAAGCCTGTGGGCGCAAAAAGCCGATCTGCGCGCCGACGTGCAGCGCTTGTGCCAAGCATTGGGCAAACCCCTGTTGCAACAAACCCAACCGGACATGCTGATGGGAGGCTTTGGGATTGTGGATGCCTTTTATGCGCCGGTGTGCTCGCGCATCCAAACCTATGGCCTGCCCGTGTCAGAAGTGGTGCAAGCCTATGTGGACCGCGTGCTGGCCCTGCCGGCGGTCCAACAATGGTGCGATGATGCTTGCCAAGAGCAGGACTTTTTGCCGTTTGAAGAACCCTATCGCTCAGCACCACCATCGCCCTGACCCCCACACACAGGCTTATCATTCGCACATGAAAACATTCCTCGCTTTGATCATCGGTGCGCTGTCGCACTTTTCGGTTTTGTCCCAATCGCCTGGCGACAAAGTGGTCTACCACATGGACCATGCCGCCAGCCAGGCCACCAAGGGATTGCGCAACATCCGCAACCATTTGGATGTGGCACCCGACACCCAAATCATCGTGGTCACGCATGCCGAAGGGGTTGATTTTTTGATGGAAGGGGCCAAGGACAAACAAAACCCCAACATCGATTACGCCGCCCTGGTGTCGGCTTTGAAGGCCCGCAACGTGCGGTTTGAAGTGTGCGAAATCACCTTGAAAAACCGCAACCTGAACAAATCGCAATTCAATATGGATGCCGAATTCACCCCATCGGGCGTGGTGCGCTTGGGCCGCTTGCAAGCCCGCGAAGGCTACGCCTACATCAAGCCTTGATGGCGTGGGCCGGGGGCCGATTGACGCGAATTTGTCATAAAAAATTCATATTCACAGGCTAGGTGTTTGGGCGACCCTGTGTTAACGTTTTGGGCCTTTCACACCAACCCCAAGGTCAACCATGCGTGCCATCAAACAAGTCCGGCGTCTGATCCAAGCCGACCCCACATCTGCCGCAGCCCAAGCCTTTTCCGATTTGATTTTGGCCCTCGAATCTGAGGCCGCATCGCCCATCAAAGGCCTGTACCAACTCTCGCCCAATGATTTCGATTTGGCCATGCAGTTGCTCAAAGACTGGCGCTTGGACCGCTTTTACGAAGGCAAGGCCAAAGCCTTTGATGTGGCCTATCAGGTCCAAGACTTGAAACAGTCCAAGTGAACTGAGACCGATCCAAGCCGCTATGGGGCGTGGTCTTGGATGACCTGGCGAAAAATTTTCTCTGTTTTCTGAAAGATCAATGGCCAAGCCTGACCCAAAGCGGTGATGCGGGCCTCTTGCGCCATTTGGAACCGCAGGGCATGCATTTCGGCCAACTGCACCGCTGCCCTTTCAAAAGCCGTTGGGTCTCCCGTTTCAATCAACTGCCCGTTGACCCCACTGAGGATCAATTCAGCGGCCGCTGCATGGCGATAGGCCACCACGGGCAAACCACTGGACATGGCCTCCAAGGTCACATTGCCAAAGGTTTCTGTCAGACTGGGAAACAAAAACATGTCTGCGCTGGCGTAATGTTGGGCCAAGTCTTCGCCGGTGCGAAACCCCGCAAAAACCACTTGGGGATGCTTTTTTTCCAAACTGGCTTTGAGCGGCCCATCGCCCACCAAGACCAATTGGACATCGGCATGCACACTGGCCAATCGCTCGAAGCTTGACACCACCAAGCCCAGGTTTTTTTCAGCCGCCAACCGGCCCACGCACAACAAAACCAGGGTTTCATCGCGGACACCCCACTCAGAGCGCAATGCGCTGGAGCGCCGTGCAGGATGGAACAAATCGGTGTCCACACCCCGTGGCACCACATGCAAGCGCTCAAAACCCAGCTGTGCCAACTCCTGCGCCAGGGCCGGGGTGGGCACCATGGTGGCCAAAGCGGCGTTGTGAAATTTGCGCATGTAATTCATGATGGCCCCGCGCAACCAGCCAATGCCATAGTGGTCGCTGTAGGCATGGAAGTTGGTCCGAAAGTCGCTGCTCACCGGCAACTTGAGTTTTTTGGCAGCCTGCAATGCCGACCAGCCCAAAGGGCCTTCGGTGGCAATGTGCACCACATCGGGTCGGTGCAATGTCCACAAACGGGTCAAGGCCCGCTTGGCCGGAAAGCCCATTTTCAAGTGCTTGTAAAACGGAATGGGCATGCCGCGCACCAAGGTTTCATCGGTCAATGACCGATCTGCTTTCGCGCCATCTTGTGACTGGCGTGGGCGGATCAACCACAGCGCATGGCCGCGGGCTTTGAGCCCCTCCACGGTCTTGCTCAAGGTGTGGGCCACCCCATTGATGTCTGGCGGATAGGTTTCGGTCACCACGGCGATCCGCATCGGTAGTGAGGAACCGCTGAGACAAACCACATCGATCGAGGGATCTGCTTGCATCTCATTAATGTGACAGCGTCACATCACAGTTTGATGACAAATTCGCACGCGGGTGCAGTGGGCGCTGCTGTCATCAAAATTTCACTGAAATTGGCCACATTCCTGTTTATTGTTTGTCGGCCATAACCCCAGGAAATCAGGAGAACCCATGAAAGAATTGTTGCAAACCCTGCGCACCCAACGTTGGGATGACCACCGCTACTACCACCACAGCCGCATCAACCAGGCATTGCATTTGGTCAGCGCGCTCTCCTTTTTGGTGGCCTATGCCTATTTGTTCATTGACCCGGTGGTTTCGGCTTTGATCGCCTGGCTGATCTCCATGACCACGCGCCAAGCGGGCCACTTCTTTTTTGAGCCCAAAGGCTTTGATGCGGTGAACAATGCCACCCATGAATACAAGGAAGAAATCAAGGTCGGCTACAACCTGCGCCGCAAAATCGTTTTGCTCAGCATTTGTGCCGCCATCCCGGTGATTGCCTATTGGATGCCCGATTACCTGACTTGGGCCGTGCCCGAGGCCTATGAAGACACCCCCGTGCGCATGACCGCCATGGCTTGGTTGTTTTTGGGTGTGGCCGGCTTGGTCTTTCGGGTGCTGCAACTGTGGCAGCAAGATGGTTTGATGGCCGGCGTGGCCTGGGCCTTGAAAATCATCACCGACCCATTCCACGATGTCAAGATGTATTACCGCGCGCCTTTTTATTTGGCCAAGGGTCAATTTTTAGACCCAATGGACCACGTCAAAGCACACTGATCACCCTGCCCACTTGACCCGGACCATCTCGCGCATGACTTCGCGCCGAATGGTCCGATTGCTTTGTCCCTGAGCCGTCCACCACCAGCCATCGTTTTGCATGGCGTGGGCGGCCTTGATGAAGCGGCTGCAAAAGTCGGCAAAGTGGGCCTCTTCAAAAGCCAGGTTGAAAATCATTCGCCCCGTGCCCACCCAACTGAGGGCGATGCCTTGTTCGCGCAAGTAAAACTGCAGCATCCAGTTGTAGCGGCTGGGCACCTCATACACCACGCTCCAAACGGTGGCCATACCGACCACCCGGACCGGCAAGCCCTGCCCTTTCAATTGGTCGTTGAGTTGCTGCATGCGATCGATCCACAGCCCTTCCATTTTTTGGAACACCGTTTGAATCGCCGGTTCTTGTATCCGCTTGAGAAACACATTCATCGCCCCCATCACGGCCGGGTGCGCATTGAAAGTGCCGCGTGCAAAACAAATATTGCCCGGTTTGTCTTCTCTGAAACGCCGCATCCATTGGGCTTTGCCGCAAACCACACCCACGGGAAAGCCCCCGCCCAGGGTTTTGCCATAAGTGACCAAATCGGCATCCACCCCGAAGAATGCTTGCGCCCCGCCATAGCCCAGGCGAAAGCCCATGAACACCTCGTCCATGATGAAGGCAATGCCTTTTTCGTCGCAGACCTGGCGCAATTGGCTCAGCCATTGGGCATAAGCGGCTTTGTCGTAATGGAGTTGGCGCGAACCGTCTATCAAGGTCGAATCACTGGGGGCTGCCTTGTTGGGGTGCATGGCCTGCAAGGGATTGACCAATACACAGGCGATGTCATTGCGCTGGCGCAGCACCTTCAGGGTTTGGGTGTGCATTTCATTCAAGGTGAGGGTGTCGTCCGATGGGGGCATGGGGTTGCCCGGGCCGGGTTGCACATCGTCCCACCAACCGTGATAAGCCCCGGTGAAGCGGACCAACTTGCGCTTGCCGGTGTGAAAGCGCGCCATGCGCACCGCTTGCATCACCGCCTCTGTGCCCGACATGTGGAAAGATACCTCGTCCTTGTGGGAGAGCTGGCACAACATGGCCACGTTTTCTTGCACACAAGGGTGGTAAGCGCCCAATACAGGCCCGAGGTCACGCACCAGGTCCATGCCCTCTTGCATGCAGCTTTTGTAAAAGTCAGCCCCAAACAGGTTCACGCCATAGCTGCCCGTGACATCCATGTGCCACTGATCATCGGCATCGGCCACCCAAACGCCCTTGCCCTGGGTCCAGTAACTGCCGACTTGCAGGTTTTCGCTGAGAAATTTTTGGAACTGAAACGGCACCCGGTAGCGCGAAATCAACTGCATGTCCGACACCATGGGCTTGGTCGCTTGGGTCATGGCCAAGGTTTTGGGGCTGCGTTGTCCCAAGGTGCTGCCCAAGCGCTGCAAGGCCTGTTGCCGCTGCAAAGCCACAGCCTCAGGGGCATGGTCCGCCCTGAACCATTGCGCACCCAGGTAGTCATAAGCCGGTGCCCAATGGGCCAAGCGCTTGGCCCAGCGCAAGTGACCCGCCATGGACGGGTGCTTGGCCAGCGACAGTTGCAAACGCTGCCACAGCTTGGGGCCCACATACAACAGCAACAAGGCAATGGCCGACAGCGACAAAAGATTTTCTTTAAACATATGGCTTCCCTTTCAGAAGCTGCTTTTGTATTTCAATAGGATGAAACAATGATGACGGTTCGACACTGGCTGCGCGGCTTGGGTGCCCAAGAAGATTTGAACTTTTTATTGACCAATCGAATCCCGCGATTGGCCCTGACCCATTTCATGGGTTGGTTCAGCCAAATCCAAAACCCCTGGATTTGCCGCGCATCCATTTACATATGGCGTTTGTTCACCGACATTGATCTGAGCGAAGCCCGCGAACGCGATTTCAAAAGCTTGCATGCGTTTTTCATCCGCGAGCTCAAAGACGGGGCGCGCGTGGTGGACCCGCGCGACCACATCTTGACCAGCCCTTGCGATGGCATCTTGGGCAGTTGTGGCAGCGTGCAAGCGGGCCAGGTCTTTCAAGCCAAAGGCTTTCCTTACCCCTTGGAAGAGCTGTTTGGCAATGCCCTGGCCGCCAGCCCCTGGCACGACGGGGTGTACGCCACCATCCGCATCACCTCGGCCATGTACCACCGCTTTCACGCGCCCTTTGATGGCCGCTTGCACCGCATCGACTACCTCAATGGCGACACTTGGAACGTCAACCCGATTGCGCTCAAACGGGTGGAAAAGTTGTTTTGCAAAAACGAGCGGGCCGTGCTGCACATGACCACCGCCGAGCAACACCCGATTGCCTTGGTGCCTGTGGCCGCCATCTTGGTGGCCAGCATCCGTTTGCATGCGATAGACACCGTCTTGCACACCCGCTACCAAGGGCCGCACCGCTTTGACACCGATCATGCATTTCAAAAGGGCCAAGAAATGGGTTGGTTTCAACACGGCTCCACCATCTTGGTCTTTGCACCCAAAGGCTTTGCGCTGTTTCCAGGTTTGGACACCGGCAGCCCCTTGAAAATGGGCCAGGCCTTGATGTCTTTTCCCAACCCGGCGTGAAGCGCATCGAGCCCACCTTTGTCACGATAGGTTCTTAAAAGCTTCACACGCTTTTCACGCATTTTTCCGAGACTGTTGACATTGTTTATTGAGATGTTCAACAGGAGTGGCAAATGCAAATCACCATCATTGGCAGTGGGTACGTGGGCCTGGTCACCGGAACTTGCCTGGCGGAATTGGGCAACGATGTGGTGTGCCTGGATTTGGCGGCAGACAAAATCCGCAGCCTCAACAACGGTGTGGTGCCCATTTACGAACCGGGTCTTGATGATTTGGTGGTTCGCAACCGCAAACAAGGTCGTTTGCAGTTCACCACCGATACCGCCCAGGCCATTTGCCATGGCGATGTGATCTTCATCGCCGTGGGCACACCGCCCCAAGAAGATGGCAGTGCCGATTTGTCTTATGCCTTGAAAGCGGCCAGTGACATAGGTCGTTGGATGCGCAGCGACAAGGTGGTGGTCAATAAATCCACCGTTCCGGTGGGCACGGCCGAGCGGGTGCATGCAGCGATTGCCAGCGAGCTGCAACAAAGAGGCATTGATTTGGAAGGCAGCCCCAGCGCGAAAGGCCAGACGCGCTTGCGCTGCGCCGTGGTTTCCAACCCCGAATTTTTGAAAGAAGGGGCAGCGGTGGAAGACTTCATGCGGCCCGACCGCATCGTGCTGGGCGTGTCGGATGACGCATCGGGCCAATGGGCCTTGGGCCAAATGCGCAACCTCTATGCCCCCTTCAACCGCCACCACGAACGCACTTTGGTGATGTCGCAACGCGCGGCCGAGCTGACCAAATACGCTGCCAATGCCATGTTGGCCACCCGCATTTCATTCATGAACGAGCTGGCCAATTTGAGCGAGCGCTTGCATGTGGACATTGAATCGGTGCGCCAGGGCATGGGCTCCGACCCGCGCATTGGTTACAGCTTTTTATATGCCGGTACCGGCTATGGGGGCTCTTGCTTTCCCAAAGATGTGAAAGCCTTGCACCGCACCGGCATTGAGCAAGGCATGGCCATGCAAATCCTCAGCGCGGTCGAGCATGTCAATCAGCGCCAAAAACACCGGGTGTTGGACAAGGTGCTGGCGCACTTTGGGGACGATTTGAGTGGCCTGTGTTTTGGTGTCTGGGGCTTGGCCTTCAAGCCTGAAACCGATGACATGCGCGAAGCCCCCAGCCGGGTGGTGATCAATGGTTTGTTGCGCGCCGGTGCACGGGTGCGAGTGCATGACCCAGTGGCCATGGAGAGCGCCCAGTTGGCCCTGCAAGAAGACTTGATCGACATGCCCCAGCTTTGGGGCCAATTGAGTTTTCACGAAGAACCGATGGACGTGGCCGATGGTGCCCAAGCCTTGTTGATCATGACCGAATGGAAGGCCTATCGCAGCCCCAACTTTCAGCAACTGCACAACCGACTGACGCAAGCGCTGATTTTCGATGGCCGCAATTTGTTTGATCCGCAGCGCATGGCACAAGCGGGCTTTACCTACCACGGCATTGGTCGCGTCACCCAAACCAGCGCCGTCACCGAGACCGAATCGCCCAGCTTGGCTGTTGGCTGATCGCCAGCGTTCAAACGCATGCCGCAGGTGAGCGGCGTGCGTGCAGGCCCCACACCAAGGCCATGCAAGTGGCGATGAACCCACCCAAAATCCAGGTGATGGTTTCAAACGGGCATTGGACATACAGCAATCCACTGTAGACACCCATCATCAACACGATGCTGGCATTTTCATTGACGTTTTGCACCGCCACAGAACGTCCTGCACTGAGCAAGCTCACGCCCCGGTGTTGCAACAGCGCATTCATGGGCACCACAAACAATCCGCTGATGAGACCCACCCCGAGCATCACCGCCAAAGCCACAGGCCAGGTGTTCACACCGTTCATCAGCGGCAGCATCAGGCCCAGCACAACCCCCAAACCCAGCACACGGGTGGCACGGCTCAAAGGCACCCAACGCCCGGCCAAAGCAGCACCGAACACCACGCCCACGGCGGTGCAGGCCTGCAAATACGCGCCCTGGTCCAAACCCAAACCCAATACCTGCTGACACCACAGCAGCACCAACAACTGCATGGTCGCGCCCACCCCCCAAAACAAGGTGGTCACGGCCAAGCTGACCTGCCCCAAAGGGTCGGTCCACAGGGTTTTTTGATCGCGGCAAAAGTCACGCCAAACCCGACCCAAATGCCAAGCGCTGCTCAGACAAGGCACGCCACTGTGGGGTATGCCGCGCTGGATCAAGGCCACCGCCGCATAAATCGCAAAGATCAGGCCCAGTGACACCCCAAAGCGGCTGTCCCACCAGCCCAGGTCCTGGATGGCTTGCACCCAGGGCAAGCCGGTCCAGGCATCGCTGATCAAAGCGCCCCCCAAGGCCACACCAAAAACGGCAGCACTGACGATGCTGACCTCTATCCAGGCATTGGCCTGGACCAATCGATGGGGTGGTTCCACCTCGGTGACCCAACCATATTTGGCCGGCGAGTAAATCGCCGCACCCAAACCCACCCACACATAGGCCAGCATCACGTCCAAGCCGAGAAAAATGGCAAACACCGCCATCATCTTGAAGGCATTGGCCCACTGCATGACCCGGGGTTTGTGCCAGGCATCGGCCAAGCGCCCCACCCAAGGCCCCAGCACCACATAGGACAAGGTAAAACCCAGCTTGAGCAAGGGAATCCAATGGGCCGACTTGGCCTGCTCGATGAGCATGGCAATCACCACCAGCAGCAAGGCGTTATCGGCCAAACCGGCCAATGCCTGGGCCCCCATCAATCGATGAAAGCCCGGGCTCATCGAGGCCTCAAGCGGCCTGCATGGCCGACGAATGGACAAATGTTTTGTCGATCAATTGATCCCAGTAGATCAATTCCAAACGCCCGTCCATGTGCTCGACCAAGGCCGTTCGGCTTTCGACCCAATCGCCATCGTTGCAATACAAAATGCCGTCGATGGTGCGCATTTCTGCTTTGTGGATGTGGCCACACACCACCCCCTGGTAACCCCGCCGAGCGGCCTCGTGGGCAACGGCTTTTTCAAAGTCCGACACATACGTCAATGCTTTTTTGACTTTGTGCTTCAAAAAAGCCGACAGCGACCAGTAACGCATGCCCAATTTGGCCCGGATTCGGTTGAAATGCCGGTTCATGCGCAGGGTGAATTCATACAAATAGTCGCCCACATAGGCCAACCATTTGGCATATTGCACCACCGCATCAAAGTAGTCCCCGTGGGTGAGCCACAGTTTTCGGCCGTCGAGCAAGGTGTGCGAGCCCTCCTCCATGACCTCAATGCCGCCAAAGTGCTGGCTGGTGAACTCGCGGGCAAATTCGTCGTGGTTGCCCGGGATGTACAGCACATGACAACCTTTGCGCACCCGGCGCAATAACTTTTGCACCACGTCGTTGTGCGCCTGCGGCCAGTACCAATTGCGCCTGAGTTGCCAACCATCGACGATGTCGCCGATCAGGTAGAGGTAGTCGCTTTCATGCGACTTCAAAAAATCCAGCAGCGCCTGCGCTTGACAACCCGCTGTGCCCAAATGGATGTCTGAAATGAATACGGCTCGGTAATGCATCAGCTTCTCAAAAAGTGACGGCGGTATTTCTCCGGAATGTCTTTGAGCCACAGCATCATGGGCAAGTCAGCGCTGTTGAAGTCCTGGTCCCATGCGGGTGGCCCCAACAACTTGGCCCCCAACCGGAGGTAGCCACGGATCAAAGAGGGCGGCTCCACCGCCAAATCGGCTTGGGCCTCGTGCAAGGGCAAGGCAAATCGGGGGCTGACGCGGTATTCAATCGGTGCCAAGTGGGCGGCCCTCAACCGGGCCCACATGCTGGCGGCCACTTGGGTGTTGACCACGCCGTTGTGCAGCATCGGAATGCTGGCACAGCCCAGCATGGTCTCAAAGTGGTTTTGCTGCATGAAGCCGATCAAGGCACCCCACAAAGCCATGATGACCGCGCCTTGGCGGTGGTCGGGGTGAACGCAACTGCGACCAAACTCCACCATATTGGGGCGCAAATTGCGCAGTCGCACCAAGTCAAATTCGGTATCGGTATAAGTGCCGCCCATGCGCGCCGCTTGGGCGGGCACCAGCACCCGGTAAGTGCCCACCACGGGACCATCCACACCGCTGCGCACGATCAGGTGTTCGCAATAGTCGTCAAACACATCGATGTCATGTCCGGGGATGGCGCTGGTGATGTGGGCACCCCACTCTTGGGCAAATACCTGGTAGCGCAGGCGCTGGGCCTCTCGCACTTGGTCCAAGTGCTGGGCCCATTCGATGGTGACCTTGGGCTGGGTTCGGTCGATGGCGACCGGTTGTTCTGCACCCCAAGCGGGGGTGATGGTGTGCTTGAGCTCTACAGACCCAACAGACATGAACGCTCCATTTGTTGCTTGGGTGGCAGTGTCTGATGGGCGCATGACAAGTCTGTGTCTGCCGCATGAAACTTTTTTGACGCAAATGGCTGTCTGGCCCAGGTCCAGCAGGATCACGGGCCCGCTGGATGGCTTGACTATGATGGGCAAGCCTCCTGAGAGAGGCATTCATCCACACCCACCACTGCCATGCCCACGCCCAAACCTCCACGCCCCGCCAACCCTGACAACACTGGCCTGCACAAAGGCCTGACCAGTTATGGCGACACAGGCTTTTCTTTGTTTTTGCGCAAAGCCTTCATCAAAGGCGCGGGCTACACCGACCAGGCCCTGGACCGACCCGTCATCGGCATCGCCAACACCGGCAGCGCCTACAACCCATGCCATGGCAATGCGCCGCAATTGATCGAGGCGGTCAAGCGCGGCGTGATGTTGGCCGGTGGTTTGCCCATGGACTTTCCCAGCATGTCCATCCATGAGAGTTTTGCCGCACCCACCAGCATGTACTTGCGCAACCTGATGGCCATGGAGACCGAGGAGTTGATCCGCGCCCAACCCATGGACGCGGTGGTGCTGATTGGCGGCTGCGACAAAACCGTGCCCGCGCAATTGATGGGGGCCGCATCGGCCGGCTTGCCCGCCATCCAACTCATCACGGGTTCCATGTTGACCGGTTCGCACCGCGGCACGCGCGTCGGTGCCTGCACCGATTGCCGCCGCTACTGGGCGCAATTTCGGGCCCAAACCATCGACAGCGATGAAAAAGACGAGGTCAACCAACAACTGGTGCCCAGTGTGGGCACCTGCTCGGTGATGGGAACGGCCAGCACCATGGCATGCATTGCCGAGGCCTTGGGCATGACCGTGCCCGGTGGCGCGTCGCCACCTGCGGTGACCGCTGAGCGCATGCGCATCGCCGAAGCCACCGGTGCGCGGGCGGTGCAAATGGCGTTAGAAGGTTTGACGATTGACCGCATCTTGACCGCCGATGCCTTTGAAAATGCCTGGCGCGTGTTGCTCGCCATCGGTGGGTCCACCAACGGCATCGTGCATTTGGCCGCCTTGGCCGGGCGGGTGGGCTTGGACTTGGATTTGGCCGCCTTGGACCGCATGGGCCGCCAAACCCCGGTGCTGCTCGACCTCAAACCCTCGGGCCAGCACTACATGGAAGACTTCCACCATGCCGGTGGCATGGCCACCTTGCTGCGCGAACTCAAACCGCTGCTCAAACTCAATGCCCTGACGGTCAATGGCAGCACCTTGGGCGAGAACATCGAAGCCGCCAGCCCGCCGCATGCGCAAACCGTGGTGCGGCCCTTGCACCAACCGATTTACCCGCAAGGCGGGATTGCGGTGTTGCAAGGCAACTTGGCCCCCGGTGGGGCCATCATCAAACAATCGGCCGCCGACCCGGCTTTGATGGAACACGAAGGCCGGGCCGTGGTGTTTGAAAACAGCGAAGACCTGGCCAGGCGCATCGACCAAGACGATTTGGACGTGCAGGCCGATGACATCTTGGTGCTGAAAAACATTGGCCCCAAAGGCGCGCCCGGCATGCCAGAGGCGGGCTATATGCCCATCCCGCAAAAGCTGGCCCGTGCGGGTGTCAAAGACATGGTGCGCATCTCCGACGGCCGCATGAGCGGCACCGCATTTGGCACCATCGTGTTGCATGTCACCCCCGAGTCGGCCATGGATGGCCCCTTGGCCCATGTGCAAACAGGTGACCGCATCCGCTTGAGCGTGTCACAGCGCCGCTTGGACTGGCTGGTCAGCGACGAAGTGCTGCAACAGCGCCGGCAAGCGCGGCCGGTGGCTGTGCCCAGCGCTGCGCGCGGTTACCAGCAGCTTTTTTTGCAGCATGTCACCCAAGCCGATCAAGGGGTGGACTTTGACTTTTTGCGCCACCCCGAACCCAAGGGCCGCACACCCTTGGGCTGAATGAAACCCCAGGGCCAAGCCCCCTAACCAAGGGTTTCACCCAGTTTTTCGCGGCCCTGCGCCAGCCTTTGGCCTGTGCCTGCAAAGCCATAATCTTTGGCTTGCACCACCCACCCTAGGAGCGCTCATGCCCATCTTCCAACGCCGCCATGGCCTGCTGCTTGTGGCCAGCCTGTGCGCTTCTTTCAGTTTTGCCCAAACGGCGGATTGGCCCAAGGCCAAACCGGTCACTTTGCTGGTGGCATTCGCACCCGGTTCGGCCACCGACACCGTGGCCCGCGCCGTGACCCAAAAACTCAGTGAACTGACCGGTGGTAACTTCATCGTGGAAAACAAAGGTGGCGCTGGCGGCAATATCGCCACCACCCAAGTCAAGCGCGCCCCTGCCGATGGCTACACGGTGTTGGTGCACAGCGTGGCCTATGCGGTCAACCCGTCTTTGTATGCCGATGCAGGCTATGACGCGATCAAAGACTTTGCGCCCCTGGCCCTGGGGCCGAAAACGCCCAACATCATCACGGTCAACCCCAGTGTGAGCGCCAAAACCTTGCCCGAGTTGGTGGAAGCGGCCAAAAAATCGCCCATGAGCTACGCCTCGTCGGGCATTGGCACCACCACCCATTTGTCGATGGAGCGGCTCAAAACCGCTGCCAAGGTGGACATTGCCCACGTGCCCTACCAACCCGCGGCCGCCATCAATGCGGTATTGGCCGGACACACCCCCATGGCTTCGACCTCCATGCCCCCGGCCGTGCCCCAAATCAAGGCCGGCAAACTCAGGGCTTTGGCGGTGACCAGTGCCACCCGCTCGCCCTTGCTGCCCGATGTGCCGTCGATCACCGAATACGGCTACAAAGAATTCGATGACTACACCTGGTTTGGCTTCATGCTGCCCTTGGGCACCCCGCCCGCCGTGGTCGAGCGCTTCAATGTCGCGCTCAATCGGGCCATGGAGTCGCCCGAGGTGAGTGAAAAATTCAGCCAATTGGGGCTGTCATTCAACCGCAACAACCCGGCCGACTTTGCCGCCTTTTTGCGCGCCGAAGTGCCCAAATGGTCGGCCGTGGTCAAAAGCTCCGGTGCCCAAGCCAATTGAAGGCCAGGCCCATCAACCCCAAGACCCCCATGAAAACATCATTCAAACCCAGCCTGAAACTGGCCACGGCGCTGTTGGCCACTTTGTTGATCGCTTGCGTCAACCCACCGGCCAACGACTACCAACCACAACGCGGCCAAAGCGGCAAAGATGTGATTTGGGTCCCGACCTCACCCGAATTGGTCCGCCGCATGTTGACCATGGCCAAAGTGAGTTCGCAAGACATTGTGTATGACCTGGGTGCGGGCGACGGCATCATCGCCATCACCGCGGCCAAGCAATTTGGTGCGCGGGCCTATGGCATTGAATACAACCCCCAAATGGCCTTGCATGCCCAAAGCAATGCCCGGGCAGCCGGCGTGGAGCAGCAGGTGAGCATTCGCCAAGGCGATATTTTTGAAGAAAAGTTTGACGAAGCCACCGTCGTCACCTTGTACCTGTTGCCCCACTTGAATTTGAAGCTGCGCCCCACTTTGCTCAAAATGAAACCAGGCACCCGCATCGTCTCGCATGCCTTTGACATGGGCGAATGGGAGGCGGACGAGAAAGTCAGCCACGAATACGCGCATGCTTTCTTGTGGGTGGTGCCCAGCGCGGTGCAAGGCACATGGACCTTGCAAGAAGTCGATAGCAAGGCCCAAGTGCAGTTGGAGATTGATCAAAGTTTCCAACGCATTGGCGGCAGTGTCACCGAGAAAGGCCGCAAAACCCCACTGCTCGGTGCCGAGTTGCGCGGCGACAAACTGGCGTTTCGCTACATGGGGCTGGACCAGCAGTTGCGCAGCATCACCGCCCAGGTCAGCGGCAACCGCATGCAAGGCGTGATGACGCTGCAAGGCGGTCAATTGCCGATAGAGGCCACCCGCCGTTAAACAAATACCAGAAGTCATGAACCCCAATAACCAGCCGCTCAACCAACCCCAGCACCTGCTCAGCCCCTGGGGCGCGATGGCATTGATCGTGGGCATCGTCATCGGGGCGGGTATTTTCAAAACCCCCAGCATGGTCGCGGGCATCACCGGCGATGTGGGCTGGTTGCTGGTCATTTGGTTGCTCGGTGCCTTGGTCTCTTTGATGGGCGCGCTGTGCTATGCCGAGCTGTGCACCGCTTACCCGCATGCCGGGGGCGATTACCATTTTTTGCACCGTGCATTTGGCCGCCATGTGTCGTTTCTTTATGCCTGGGCCCGCGCCACCGTGATCAACACCGGTTCCATCGCCTTGCTGGCATTTGTGTTTGGCGACTACTTCAGCCAGGTCTGGTCATGGGGCCCGCATGGCAATGCCTACTGGGCATTTGCAGTTGTGGTGGGGCTCACCGCCATCAACATCTTGGGGGTGAATGCTTCGGCGCGGGTGCAAATGGTGCTGACGGCCTTTGAGGTGCTGGGCTTGGTGGCCGTGGTGGTGGCGGGCCTGGCTGTGGCCACACCGGCTGGCAACAGCGCACCTGCGTTTTCCAGCACACCGCCCTTGGCCATGATGGGCTTGGCATTGGTGTTTGTCTTGCTCACCTTTGGCGGCTGGAACGAAGCGGCCTATGTATCGGCCGAACTCAAAGGCGACAGCCGCACCATGGTGCGGGTGATGGTGATGAGCATGCTCATCCTCACCCTCATTTATGTGTTGGTCAACCTGGCCCTGTTGAATGGGCTGGGCCTCAAAGGGCTGGCCGACAGCAAAACCGCCGCATCGGATTTGCTGGGCCTGGCATGGGGGCCGTGGGCGCAAAAGGCACTGGGCTTGTTTGTGGCGATTGCGGCGCTGACCAGCATCAATGCCACCATGGTGGTGGGCGCGCGCACCAGTTTTGCACTGGGTCGCGATTGGCACAGCCTGCGGGCTTTGGGCCAATGGGAAAGCCACACCGGCAGCCCCACCCGCGCTTATGTGTTTCAAGCGGTGATCAGCCTGTTGTTGATCGCCTTGGGCACCCAGGAGGCCGATGGCTTCTCCGCCATGGTGGAGTTCACCGCCCCGGTGTTTTGGGGATTTTTATGCCTGGTGGGCCTGTCCTTGTTTTGGCTGCGCTGGCGCGACCCGCACACCCCGCGCCCGTTCAAAGTGCCTTTGTACCCCTGGACACCCGCCATTTTTTGCCTGGCCTGCGCCTACTTGACCTACTCCAGCATTGGCTATGCGATCAGCCAAAGCGCGATCCACGTGGCCTTGTTTTTATTGCTCAGCGGGGTGCTGGCCTTGCTGGTGCTGGTGTGGCGCGAACGGCGCGCCCAACCGGGCACTGCGTGATGTGTCCAGCCGCCATCACCCCCTGAACATCACTTCTTCTGACCGCTCAGCGTCACCGCTGGGCTGAGGACTTGCTGCTGCGCTTGCATGCGGCCGGCATCCAAGCTGCCACTGACCTTGGCCAAACTGCCATCGCCGCGTTGGTATTCAAATTGAAATTCGCTGCCGCGCAAACGGCCTTTGACCACTTTGTGGGTTTGCCCTTGCAGGTTCAAGCTGCCTTCAAACATCTGGTCTTTTTGCTGCAAATTCAATTGCCCGGTTTGACCGCCCAATTGCACCGTCCATTGGCCCTCGATGCGGGCCGGGATGATCCAAAAAAACCCGCGCCCGCGCTCGGTTTCAATGGTTTCTTCTGGCAACCAATCGTCCATGTTGAACGAGTTCGACACCACCCGGGTGCCGGGTTTCATTTTTTGCAAAATGGGTTTGAGGCGCAAATTGAGTTGGGGCAGCAAATACAAAGTCACCACCGTGGCCGAAGAAAAATCTTCCTCAAAAATATCGCCACGGATGATGCGCACCTTGTCTTTGAGGCCTGCTCGCTCGACATTGCGCTGGGCCAATGCGGCCATTTCGGGGTTGTATTCGATGCCCACGGCCCGCGCGCCGTGGTTGAGGGCCGCGGCAATCGCGATCTTGCCGTCGCCAGCGCCCAAGTCATAGACCAGGTCTTTGTCGGTCACTTGCGCGGTGCGCAGCATTTTGTCGATCAGCTGATCGGGGCTGGGCACCCACACCACATCTTTGCCGGATTGGCCCACCGTGGGCTTGTATTGGTCGTCGCCCAAGGTTTGGGCCTGGGTGGCAAAACCCAAACACAGCCCGAGCAGGCCGAAGATGAAAAAGCGCTTGTTCAATGGGTGCATGGTGATTGTCCTTGTGGTGAAAGCGGTTAACAGACGGTTCAAAGTTTAAAGAATGCCAATACCTGTCTGTAGCGCAAGGATTTGCAGGCGGCCCTGCTACGATTTGCCACATGCAATCCTATTTGGTCGGTGGTGCGGTGCGCGATGCCTTGCTGGGTCTTCCTGACGCGGACCGCGACTGGGTGGTGGTGGGCAGCACGCCCCAAGCCATGGTGGCAGCGGGCTTCACACCGGTGGGCAAAGACTTTCCGGTGTTTTTGCACCCCCTCACCCGCGACGAATACGCCCTGGCCCGCACCGAGCGCAAAACCGCACCGGGTTACAAAGGTTTTGTGGTGCATGCCGCCCCCGATGTCACCTTGGAGCAAGACCTGGCGCGGCGCGACCTCACCATCAATGCCATGGCCCAAGACGCGCAAGGCCGCTTGGTCGACCCGTATGGGGGCCAACGCGATTTGCAACACAAACTGCTGCGCCATGTGACCGATGCCTTTCGCGAAGACCCGGTGCGCATCTTGCGGGTGGCGCGCTTTGCCGCCCGTTGGCCCGACTTTGTGGTGGCCAGCGACACCCAGGCCTTGATGCAAGACATGGTGCAAGCCGGCGAGGTCGACGCATTGGTGCGCGAGCGGGTCTGGCAAGAGTTGGCCAAGGGCTTGATGGCTGCGCGCCCCTCGCGCATGTTGCAGGTGTTGCGTGCTTGCGGCGCTTTGGCCCGCTTGCTGCCCGAAGTGGACCGCTTGTATGGGGTGCCCCAACCGGTGGCACACCACCCCGAGGTGGACACCGGTGTGCACCTGGAAATGGTGCTGGACCACAGCGCCGCCATCGGTGCCCCATTGGAAGTACGGTTTGCCGCCCTGTGCCACGACCTGGGCAAAGGCCTGACCCCGCCACAAGACTGGCCACGCCACATCGGCCATGAACAACGCAGCGTGCGCTTGGTCCAGGCACTGTCACAGCGCCTGAATGTGCCCCAAAGCTGCCACGAATTGGCCGAGGTGGTGGCGCGCGAACATGGCCACATCCATGCCAGTGCATCGCTGGGGGCGGCCGCCGCTTTGCGCTTATTGGTGCGCTGCGATGCGCTGCGCCGCCCCGAACGCTTTGGTCAAGTGCTGCAAGCTTGCATGTGCGATGCGCGCGGTCGTTTGGGCTGGCAGGAACGCCCCTACCCGCAGGCCGAACGCTTGCAAGCCTTGCTGCAAGCGGCCTTGTCCATCGACACGGCCGAAGTGGCCCGCCAAGCCCAGGTTGAGGGCCTCAGCGGTGCCCAGGTGGGTGAGCGCATCGAGGCTGCGCGCACCGATGCGCTCACCCGCTGCCCGGCCCTGTGAGGTGCGCCGCCGATCGGTGCCAATGCCCATCCAGTACCATGCAGGCCTTGTTTCCCCAACCACTGACCATTTGTATGAATAAATTGCTTTGCACGGTGTTGTTGTCTGCCCTGCCCTTGTCGGGCATGGCCCAAGTGGTGCAATCGGGCGACTGGTTTGACGACATGGCCAAAGATGCCGATCGCTTCTACACCCGCGACCGATTGACCCGCTTGGGTGTGGCGATGGGCGTGGGTGCGGTGGTGGCCAATACCAATGCCGACCAAAGCATCCAAAACAGCATCCAAGCAGGCCGCAACAGTGGCACCGACAACTTCAGCACCAGCGTCAAGCAAATCGGTGAGTGGAAATACATGCTGCCCATTTCCTGGGGTATTTCAGCCCTGTTGCCCAAAGACAATGGCGGTTTGCAAACTTGGGGCAATCTGACCTTGCGGTCCATCGTGGTGGGCACACCCTCGACCTTGATCGGGCAGCGCCTGGCCGGTGCCTCGCGCCCGAACGAAGAAGGCGTGGCCGTGCCCGACTCCAAATGGCGGCCCTTGCAAGACGACAACAGCGTGAGCGGGCATTCCTTTGTGGGGGCCATTCCGTTTTTGGCCATGGCCGAACTCAACCCCAATTCCATCGGCCTGAAAACCTTGGGCTATGCGGCTTCTTTCGCGGTCCCGTTCTCGCGCGTGAACGACAACGACCACTACCCCTCGCAGGCCGCTTTGGGCTGGTACATGGCCTATGAATCGGTGCAAACCGTGATGGAGGGCGGCAAGCGCAAAGCCACGGCCCTGCGCATCGTGCCCATCCAAATGGCCCACGGTCAACTTGGCTTGGGGCTGCAAAAAAGCTGGTGATCCCGCCGGATCGGGTGGACCGCGCTCAAGGGGCGGTGTTTGACGCGCCATCAGGCTGCGGCCAGCGCCCCGCCAGGTTTTTCAGCAAGGTGTTGATCGCCACCAAACGGCGGGTTTGCACATCGATCAAACTGCGCTCGGCACTCAACTCACTGGTTTGGGCCGTGACCACCGCCAAATAACTCACCGCACCGGCCCGGTACTGCGCCTCGGTGATGGCCAAGTTGCGCTGGGCCGCTTGCAAGGCCTGGGCTTGCACCTGCGCTTGCGCGGCCAACTGGGCGGCGGCCACCAGGTTGTCTTCCAACTCTTGCATGGCGGTGAGCACGGTTTGGCGGTAATTGGACACGCTGACATCGCGCGCGGCCAAGGCATCGGCGCGGGCCGCGCGGCGCAAACCGCCATCGAACACCGATTGCACCAGCGTCGGCCCGAGGGACCAAAACACATTGGATGCGCCCACCAAACTGCCCAGGTCTTGGTTGCGGTAACCGGCATTGGCCGACAAAGTCAGGACCGGAAAAAATGCCGCTTGGGTGACACCCACTTGGGCATTGGCCGCAGCCACCCGGCGCTCGGCTGCGGCCACATCGGGCCGGCGCAACAACAAAGCAGTGGACAGGCTTTGCGGCAGCTCGGGCACCGCCAGCGCTTGGGTGCGCGATGCCAATGTCAGGGCAGAAGGCGGTTGTCCCACCAACACCGCCAAGGCATGGCCCAGTTGGCTGCGCTGGGTGCGCAGGTCCAGCCTTTGGGCTTGTGCGGTTTGCCATTGCAATTGCGCCTGGGCCACATCGGCCGCCGACACCACACCCGCTTGGTAGCGGTATTCGGTCAATTGCAGCGATCGCTCATAGGCCAGCACCGCCTGGTCCAACACCTTCAGCTGTTGGTCGGCACTGCGCAAGGCCAAATAGGTTTGCACCAAGGTCGATTGCGCCGATAAGCGGGCGGCGGCAAGGTCTTCGCGGCTGGCTTGCAAGCGGGCATCGGCGGCGCGGTTCAGGCCACTGATGCGGCCCCACACATCGATCTCCCAACTCATGGGGGCGCTCAAACTGTAGTTGGTGCCGGTGACCGTGGCCGGTGTGTTTTCGCTGCGCGATATGCCCGCATTGGCATTGACCGTGGGGTACAAACTGGCCTGGGCCGTGCCCACTGCCGCCTGGGCTTGCCGCACCTGTGCGGCCACCGCTTGCAAATTGTGGTTGCCCAGCACCAATTGGCGCTGCAAGTCATCGAGCACCGGGTCTTGGAACAACTGCCACCAGGCCGGATCGGCGGCGGGCACGGTGCTGGTCGATTGCCAAGGCCCTTGGACCGCAGGCGGGGGCAGGCCCAGCGCGGGCATGGGCTCGGGCTTGCGCCAACTGCATGCCGACAGCAGCAAGGCCAGCACCAGCCCGGCCGGGCGAAGAGAAGTCGCAACGCTCATGTGGGGCTCCAGGGTGTGGGTAAGGGTGGCGGGCTGAGCGACCACCGGCGCGGCCCCAGCACGCGCTGGCGCAGACGCTCCAAACCGACAAACACCACGGGTGTGGTGTACAAGGTCAGCAACTGGCTGAGCAGCAAACCGCCCAACACCGACAAACCCAAGGGCCAGCGCAATTCGGCCCCGTCGCCCCGGCTCAGCGCCAGCGGCAAGGCCCCCAACATCGCGGCCAAGGTGGTCATCCAGATCGGGCGCACCCGCAATTGGCAGGCTTGGTAAATGGACTGCGCCGCACTCCAACCCCGGCGCTGCCGCTCCAGGGCAAAGTCAATCATCAAGATGGCGTTTTTCTTGACAATGCCAATGAGCAAAATCACGCCGATCATGGCGATGATGGAAAACTCGGTGTCAAACAGCATCAGTGCCAACAAAGCCCCCACACCGGCCGACGGCAAGGTGGACAAAATGGTGATGGGGTGCAGCAAACTTTCATACAACACGCCCAGCACCAGGTAGAGCGTGACCAAGGCGGCCAAGATCAACAAGGGCTGGGTTTCCAAAGAGCGCTGGTAGGCATTGACCGTGCCCGAAAAGCTGCCACGCACCGAGACCGGGATTTTCAGTTCACCCAAGGCCTTGTCCATGGCTTCGGTGGCTTGCGACAGCGACACCCCCGGGGCCAAGCTGAAGCTGAAGGTGTCGGAGGGCACACCGCCCTCGTGGCTGACCGACAAAGCGGTGTGGGTCATCTCCAGGCGGGCAAATGCGCCGAAGGGCACGGCCTGCCCGGCGGCATTGATGAACTGCATTTGCAACAAAGACTCGGGCCCTTGCAGGTGCTGGGGCGCGAGCTCCATCACCACCCGGTATTGGTTCAAGGGGTGGTAGATCACCCCCACCTGGCGCTGACCGTAGGCGTTGTTGAGGGTGGCATCGATCATGCGCATGCTCAAACCCAAACGGGCCAAGGCCTCGCGGTCGATCACCAAACTGGTTTGCAAACCCCGGTCTTCGTAGTCGGTGTTGACATCTTCCAATTGGGGCAAGCGGCTCAGGGCCTGGCGGATGCGCGGCTCCCAAAAGCGCAGCTCTTCCAAGTCATCGGCTTTCAAGGTGTATTCGTATTGCGCGCTCGAGACCCGCGCGCCGATGCGCAGGTCTTGGCCGGGCACCAAAAACAATGAGGCCCCCGCTTGCTTGGCCAGTTTGGGCCGCAAGCGGGCCACCACCTGATCGGCCGACACATCGCGCTGATCGCGCGGCTTGAGGGTCAAAAACATTTGTGCCGAATTGCGCCGCCCACCACCCGTGAAGCCGGTCACGCTCTCGACAGCGGGGTCGGCCCGCACGATGGCAATGAATGCGTCCAGGCGTTTTTGCATGGCTTGGAACGAGGTGCTTTGATCGGCGCGGATGGAGCCAAAAATGCGCCCTGTGTCTTGCTGGGGGAAAAAGCCTTTGGGAATGGTTTTGTACAAATACACATTCAGGCCAATGGCGGCCAACAAGATCAACCACATCACCGGCTGGTGGCGCAGCGCCCACGCCAAACTGGAGCGGTACAAGCGACCTGCCCTGGGCCGGCGCGCCCAGATCCGTTGCCACCCAGCGGGATTGACAGGCGGGGCTTTGGGCGCGGCAGGCTGATGGGGCTGCAACAAAGCCGCGCACATCATGGGCGTGGTGGTGAGCGACACCCACAGCGAAATCAAAATGGCCAGCGACAACACCACTGCAAATTCGTGGAACAAGCGCCCCAGCACCCCACCCATCAGCAAGATGGGGATGAACACCGCGATCAATGACAAGCTGATCGACACCACGGTGAAGCCAATTTCACGGCTGCCGGTGAGGGCTGCTTGCAAGGGCGTGGCCCCGCGCTCCAGGTGGCGGGTGATGTTCTCCAGCACCACGATGGCATCGTCCACCACGAAACCGGTGGCAATCGTCAAGGCCATCAAAGACAGGTTGTTCAAGCTGTAGCCCAGCAAATACATGCCAGCAAATGCGCCGGCCAGCGACACCGGCACGGCCACGCTGGGGATCAGGGCGGAGCGCAAGCGGCGCAAAAACAAACCCACCACCACGATCACCAAGCCCACCGAGATGGCCAGGGATTTTTGGATCTCACCCAAAGAAGCGCGGATGGTCAGGGTGCGGTCGGACACCACCTGCATGTCCACCGCGGCCGGAATGCCCGCTTGCAGCACCGGCATCAGGGCGCGCACCCGGGCCACGGTTTCGATCACATTGGCTTCGGGCTGCTTGTTGAGCAACAACAAAATCGCCGGTTCGCCATTGGACACGCCGTAGTTGCGCACGTCTTGCACCGAGTCGGTGACCTGGGCCACATCGCCCAAGCGCACCGCGCGCCCATCGCGGTAGCGCAGCACCAAGGGGGTGTAATCGTCGGCCCGGTTGGCCTGGTCATTGGCCCCGATCTGCCAGCTGCGCTGTGCATCGTCCACCTGGCCCTTGGGCCGATTGACATTGGTGGCGGCCACCGCGGTGCGCACGTCTTCCAAAGCAATGCCTTGGCTGGCCAGTTTGGTCGGGTCGATCTCAATGCGCACCGCAGGCAATGCCCCGCCCCCAATGGTGACTTGGCCCACGCCTTCCACCTGCGACAAACGCTGGGCCAACAAGGTGGAGGCCACGTCATACAACTGGCCGCGCGAGAGGTTTTGCGAGGTCAGGGCCAAAATCAAAATGGGCGCGTCGGCCGGGTTGACTTTGCGGTAACTCGGGTTGCTGGGCATGCCCGTGGGCAACAAAGCGCGCGACGCATTGATGGCGGCTTGCACATCGCGGGCCGCGCCATTGATGTCGCGGTTGAGGTCAAACTGCAAGGTCACCCGGGTGCTGCCCAGCGACGAATAAGAGGTAATTTCATTGACCCCTGCGATCGTTCCCAAGGCCCGCTCCAAGGGGGTGGCCACGGTGGCGGCCATGGTCTCGGGGCTGGCACCGGGCAAATTGGCTTGCACCGAAATGGTCGGAAATTCAACCTGCGGCAAAGGTGCAACGGGCAACTGGAAATAAGCCAACACCCCGGCCAAGGCCAAGCCCAAGGTCAGCAAGGTGGTGGCCACCGGCCGAGCCACAAAGGGGGCGGAAAAATTCATCGCGCCATCGGCCCAAGCCTCGCGGGGGTGCTTCATGGCCGCACCTGTGACAAACGGCGGGCAAAAAACAGGTAAATCACCGGCGTGGTGTAGAGGGTCAGCCACTGGCTCACGATCAGGCCGCCCACCATCGTCACGCCCAGCGGTTGGCGCAACTCGCTGCCCACACCCGAGCCCAGCATCAGGGGCAAGGCGCTGAGCAGCGCGCACAAGGTGGTCATCAATATCGGGCGAAAGCGCTGCAGGCAGGCTTGGTGGATGGCCTCGCGCGGGGGCAGGCCTTGTTCGCGCTCGGCATCGAGTGCGAAGTCGATCATCATGATGGCGTTTTTCTTGACGATGCCAATCAGCAACACGATGCCGATCACGGCAATCATGCCCAGGTCCATGCCGGCCAAACCCAGGGCCAACAAAGCGCCCACACCGGCCGAGGGCAAGGTGGACAAAATGGTGATGGGGTGGATGTAGCTCTCATACAAGATGCCCAGCACGATGTACATGGTGACCACCGCCGCCAAGATCAGCCACAAGGTGTTGACCAACGATGCCTGAAAGGCCAGCGCCGCGCCCTGGAAGCGGGTTTCGATGGACACAGGCATGCCCTCTTGCATCAGTTCAGCGCGCGCCGCTTCGATGGCCCGCACCGCTTGCCCCAGTGAAGCACCGGGTGCCGGGTTGAACGACAAGGTGACCGCCGGGTATTGCGCCACATGGGTGATGCTCAGCAGCGCGGGTTTTTCCACCACCTGGGCCAGCGACGACAAAGGCACTTGCGCGCCCCCGCTGGCGGGCACATACAGTTTTTGCAAGGCCGCTGGGCCCAGGCGCTGGTTGTGGTTGACCTCCAACACCACCCGGTACTGGTTGCTTTGGGTGAAGATGGTGGAGATCAAACGCTGGCCAAAGGCGTTGTACAAGGCCAGGTCGATGGCCGACACACTCACCCCCAAACGGGCGGCCGCTTCCCGGTCGATTTGCACATAGGCTTGCAGGCCTTGGTCTTGGTAATCGCTGGCCGGGTCGGTCAGTTCGGGCATGGCCCGCATGCGCTCGATCAAGCGCTGCGACCACAGCCCCAAGGCCTGCGGGTCTGGCCCACTGAGCATGAATTGGTATTGGGTGCGCGCCACCCGGTCTTCAATGCTCAGGTCTTGCACCGGCTGGATGAACAAGCGCATGCCGCTAACTTGATCGCCGCTGCGGGTCAACCGCTCGACCACGCCCATCAAGGGCGCATCGCGCTCGGCCTTGGGCACCAGTTGCAGCGTCATGCGCCCGGTGTTGAGGCTGGTGTTGGTGCCGTCAACACCAATGAACGAGGTCAGGCTGTGCACCGCAGGGTCGGCCAGCAAGCGCTCGGCCAAAGCCTGTTGCCGCTGCGCCATGGCTTCAAACGAAGTGGACTGCGTGGCCTCGGTGATGACTTGCAAGCTGCCGGTGTCTTGCAGCGGGAAAAAACCCTTGGGCACCCACACATACAAAGCCACGGTGCTGAGCAAACTCAAGCCAAACATCCACCACACCTGGCCCGGCCGCTCCAGCACCCGGGCCAGGCTGCGGCCATAGCGCTCGATCCAGCGGTCAATGGTTTGCCCCAGGGCCAGCGACCAGGCGCTGGGCGCGCGGGCCGCATGCGGGCGCAACAAGCGGGCACACATCATGGGGGTGAGGGTGAGCGAGACCACCGCCGAAATCAAAATCGATACCGCCAAGGTGATGGCGAATTCGTGGAACAAGCGGCCCACCACATCGGCCATGAACAACAAGGGGATGAGCACCGCGATGAGCGAAAAGGTCAGCGACACAATGGTGAAGCCAATTTGGCGCGAACCACTGAGGGCCGCCGATAGCGCAGCCTCGCGCCAGCCGCTGGTCTGGGCCAGCTCGGCGTTGTGTGGCTGCTCCAAATGGCGTGAGATGTTTTCGATCATCACGATCGCATCGTCCACCACAAAGCCGCTGGAGATCGTCAAGGCCATCAAAGTCAGGTTGTTGATGGAAAACCCCGCCAAATACATCACGCCAAAGGTGCCCACCAAGGACAAGGGCACGGCCACGCTGGGGATCAAGGTGGCGGCGGCATTGCGCAAAAACAAAAAGATCACCATCACCACCAGGGCTACCGCCAGCATCAGTTCAAACTGCACATCGCGCACCGATGCGCGGATGGTCACGGTGCGGTCGCTCATCACCTGCAAATCCACCGAGTCGGGCAGTTCGGCGCGCAAGCGTGGCAACAAGGCTTGGATGCGGTCAACCGTTTCAATCACATTGGCACCCGGCTGGCGCCGGATGTGCAACACCACCGCCGGCGTTTGATTGGCCCATGCGGCCAAGCGGCTGTTTTCGGGCGCTTCGACGATCTGGGCCACATCGCGCAAGCGCAAGGGATTGCCATTGCGATAGGCCAGCACCAACTGGGCGTATTCCTGGGCCGAGCGCAATTGGTCGTTGGCATCGATGGTGGAGGCGCGCAGCGGCCCATCCAAACTGCCCTTGGCCTGGTTCACATTGGCCTGGTTGATGGCCAAGCGCACGTCCTCCAGTGAAAACCCAGCGGCCGCCAAGGCCACCGGGTTGACCTGCACCCGCACCGATGGCCGCTGACCGCCGGCAATGCTGACCAAACCCACGCCCGATACCTGTGACAAGCGCTGGGCCACGCGGTTTTCCACCATGTCGCTGACCTGGGTGATGGGGCGCGAGGGCGAGCTCACCGCCAACGACAAGATGGGTGCATCGGCCGGGTTGACCTTGCTGTAGGTCGGCGGCATGGGCAAGTCGTTGGGCAATAAATTGGCCCCGGCATTGATGGCCGCTTGCACCTGCTGCTCGGCCACATCGAGCGCCAGGTCGAGCGAAAACCGCAAGGTGATGATGGATGCACCGCCCGAGCTGACCGAGCTCATCAGGTCCAGACCGGGCATTTGGCCAAACTGGCGCTCCAAGGGCGCGGTGATGGCCGAGGTCACCACCTCGGGGCTGGCCCCGGGGTACAGGGTGGAAACCTGGATGGTGGGGTAATCGACTTGGGGCAAAGCGGCGATGGGCAGCCAGCGGTAGGCCAAAGCGCCCGCAATCAGCATGGCCACCATCAACAAAGAGGTGGCCACCGGGCGCAAGATGAACCAGCGCGACAGGTTCACCGCTGCCCCCGGTCTGCTGTTGCACGGCTTGGGCGGCGCGCGGGGGCGCTCATCAAGGCTCCTGCGATTGACGCCGCTCGCGCATGCGCTGGAAAAATGCGCGGCGTTCTTCGGGCGACATGTTTTTCACCCGCTCTTGCACCTCGGGGGGCAAGCGGTCCATCCATGGGGGTCGACCGCCACCTGCGCCACCTCCTGCGCCCTCAGCGGCGGGTGCGGCCGGTGTGGCAGAAGGTGCAGCCCCACCCGCGCTGGCCGCCGCACGGTTGCTGGCCGCGCCCGCCCCCGCAGCCCCAGGCCCGGCCGCGCCAGCTGCAGCAGGGGCTTTGTCTTTGGCCGCCTCGCCAGAGGCTGCGCGGTTGGGTGCGGACTTGACCACCTCCACCTTGCTGCCGTCGCGCAAGCGATCGGCCCCGTCGGTGACCACCCGCTCGCCGGGCTGCAGCGGCCCGCGAATGGCTTGCCAGTCGCCGTCTTGGGCATCGAGTTGCACCACCCGGGTCAACACCGAATTGTCGGCTTGCACCACATACACAAAGGTACCGGCCGCCCCGCGCTGAATGGCGGCGCTGGGCACGGCCAAGCTGTCTTTGAGGGTGTCCAACTCCAAACGGATGTTGGCAAATTGGTTGGGGAACAAGCTGCCATCGGCATTGGGGAAAACCGCCTTCAAACGCAAGGTGCCGGTGGCCAGGTCGATGGCGTTGTCGGTGCTGCTCACCCGCCCTTGGGCCAGCATTTGTTTGGCATCGCGGTCCCACACCTGCACCGGCAGCACCTGGCCCGCGCGCAGTTTGCGCTGGATCAGCGGCACATGGATTTCGGGCACCGCGAACAGCACGGCCATGGGGTCGGTTTGGGTGATGGTGACTATGCCGTTGGCATCCCCGGCCCGCACCAAGCTGCCCAGTTCGGTTTGCTTGAGCCCCAAGCGGCCCGAAATCGGGGCCACCACGCGGGTGTGGGTGAGTTGCAGTTTGGCCGCATCGAGTTGGGCTTGGTCAGACTGCACCGTGCCTTGCAACTGGCGCACCAGGGCTTGTTGCGACTCCACCTGTTGGCGCGCAATCGCATCTTTTTCCAACAAGCCTTGGTAGCGCTGCAAATCCAATTGGGCGTTGCGCAGCTGGGCCACATCGCGGGCCAGTTGGCCTTCGGCCTGGGCCAGTTGGGCCTGGGCATTGCGGTCGTCGATCTCGGCCAGCACATCGCCCGCGCGCACCATTTGGCCCTCGGTGAAGCGCAAGGCCTTGAGTTCTCCGTCGATCTTGGCCCGCACCACCGCGGTGTTCAAGGCCGTCAAAGTGCCGATGGCTTGGATGGTTTGGCGCACATCCATGCGCTGCACCTCGGCCGCACTGACCGCCTGGCTGCGCCCGCCCCCACCAAAGCGGCCGCCACCGCCTTTGGGGCCGCCCCCTTTGCCATCGCCCTTGGCTTCGCCTGCGGCTTCGTCGCCCAGGGGCCGCCAGTAGACATACCAAGCACCCGCACCGGCCAAAGCCAGCAGCAACACGGCCACAAGGGCATGGCGCCCAGCACGGCTGCGGCGCTGGTGGGGCAAGGGGGGCAAGTTCATGGGTGGCAAACGGATGGAAAGGCTTTGATGTTACCCATTGGTGCCCATCGCCGTGTCCGCCCAGGGCAAGACCTGCCCAGCTGCAGGTTGGCTCAAATCAACCGGGAGACACCGGCTGCGACCAGGCTGAGCACCACGGTGGTGGTGACGGGGATGTACCAGTCGCGGCCCAAGAAGCGAAACTGAAAGTCACCGGGCAAGCGGCCAAAGCCGATTTTGCGCAGCCATGGCATCAAACCATTGAACAAAATCAGGGCCAAAAACACCACCAACAGCCAACGCCACATCAGCGACCCCCGTTCTGCGCGCGCTTGCGCCCAAGGCGGCGGGCAACGGCCTGGGGCTCACAGCGCATGGGTGCGGTCCCCGCGTTCAAAGCCCATCGGCAACCAGGCCGGTCCATGGCTCAGCACCAAGACCTTGAACAACTCCCCCATTTCATGCTCGTGCACCAATTTGAGGGCCAGGTTGCGCTGCTCGCTGGGCAGCGCTTGCAGCAAGGGCAAGATGCCACAGTTGAGCAGGTAGTTGGCCTGCGAGGTATAGCCCAGCACCTGCAAGCCCGCGTCTTGGGCGGCCAGGGCCAGGCCGGTGAAATTGACATGGGCGGTGATGTCTTTGAGCCCCACATCGGCCAGCGGATCGCTGTCGGCGCGGTGGGCGCGGTGGCACATCACCGTGCCCATGTGGCGCTGCGGATGGTAGTACTCGCTCTCGGGAAAACCGTAGTCCAGCAAGATCACCACGCCCTGGCGAGGGCTGCGCTGCATGCGTTCGGCCAGGCTGCGCACAAAGGCCTCGGCCTGCGGATGGACCTCGGTCAAATAGTCGTGCTCGCCTTCGATCACCAGCGGTGGGCGCAAGTCGGTGGGCCGGTCTTGCCACTGCCAGGGCTGGGCCGGGTCCGCGCCAGCGGCCACCACGCCGCGCTCGTGCCAAAGGCCTTGGCGGCGCTGCAGCAAGCGCACCGGCATGGCATCGATCACCTCATTGCCCACCACCACACCGTCCAAAGCCTCGGGCCATTCGCTCAACCACTGCACTTTGTGGGCATGGGCGGCCAATGTGATTTGCTGGCGTTGGCGCAAAGCGCCGGACAGTTCGATGATGGTGTAGCGCTGCACCGCGTCGCCCAAATGGTCGAGCAATTGCAAAGCCAAAGCCCCATTGCCCGCACCAAACTCCCACACCGCATCGGTGCCGGTGTGGTCCAAGGCCTGGCGCACCGGATGGGCCAAGGTTTGGCCCAACCAAGGGCCCAGGGTCGGGGCGGTGACAAAGTCGCTGCGCGCGGGATCGCTGCCAATGAAATGGTCTTGGCGGCTGTAATAACCCAGGCCCGGCGCGTACAAGGCCATGGCCATGAAGCGGTCAAAGCCCAACCAACCCCCCGCTTGGGCCATGGAGCGGGCCATCAGTTGGTGCAGGGCTTGCGGGGGCGCAGCAGGAAAAGGCGGTACATTCATGGCCTCTTCATCCTACCTTGTTGCCTCGGGCTGACCTGGGGCGCGTGCATTTCACATGAACGATTGGGTTTTGGTCACCGGTGCCGCACATCGGCTGGGACACGCCATGAGCCTGGCATTTGCGCGCAGTGGCTGGAATGTGGTGTGCCATTACCAACGCTCTGAACAAGCGGCCATCTCTTTGGTCGGGCAGTTGCGCGACATGGGTGTGCTGGCCCAGGCGGTGGGTGGCTCGCTCGACAGCGCCGACAGCGTGGCGCAAATTTTTGACCAGGCCCAGGCGCATGCGGGCACCGCTTTGCGCTGCGTGGTGAACAACGCCTCTTTGTTTGAGCCCGACAGCGGGAGCGACTTCAGCGACCCGCTGGCCTTGCAACAACTGCGGGTGAACCTGTTGGCCCCCATGCACATGGGCCAGCACATGGCCCGCTTGCATGCCCACAGCCCGGCCGGGCATGCCAGCTTGGTGCATGTGCTCGACCAAAAGGTGTTCAACCTCAACCCCGATTATTTTTCCTACACCTTGTCCAAGCTGGCTTTGGAGCGGGCGGTTCGTTTGCAGGCCCAAAGCCTGGCCCCCCAACTGCGGATCAATGCGGTCGCCCCCGGCCTGCTCTACCCCAGCGGCCCGCAAACCCAGGCCAACTTTGACATCGCCGCGCAAGGCAATTTGTTGCGCCGCCCGATAGACCCCCAAGACGTGGCCCAAGCGGCCGTGTTTTTGGCCCAAACCGCCTCCATCACCGGCACCTGCATCCAAGTCGATAACGGCCAGCACCTGGTGCCGATGGCGCGCGATGTGCTTTTTGTGGTGGATGAATTGCTGCAAAAACAAACATGAACAACCCATTGCTCTTACAACACCGGCGTTTGTTTTTGCGCGGCTTGGAAGTCCAAGCGCGCATTGGCATCCATGGCTTTGAACAACTCGCCCCCCAGCGCTTGCTGATCGATATCGACCTGTATGTGTCTTTGCAAGACACCCAGGCCCAACACGACCAATTGGACGAAGTGGTGGATTACGACTTCGTGCGCCAAGTGGTGCAGCAACGCCTGGCCCAAGGCCACATTGGTTTGCAAGAGACCTTGTGCGACGACATCATGGCGGCGCTGATGGCCCACCCCGGCGTGATGGCCGCCCAGGTGTCAACCCGCAAACCCGATGTTTACCCCGACTGCGAAGCGGTGGGGGTGGAAATTTTCCGCGCCAAACCCGGCGTGCTGTAAGGCAAAGACATGGCCAGCAAAGGCACCCAAACCCTGAGCCTGACCGGGCTGCGCTTTGATGCCAACTTGGGCATCTTGCCGCAAGAACAACACGCGCCCCAACCGATACAGGTCGATGCCGAACTCAACCTGGGCTCACAACCGCTGATGCCGCGCGACGACGACATCACCCATGTGCTGGATTACCGCAAGGTGCGCAGCATCATCATTGCCGAATGCACCGCCGAGCATGTGAATTTGCTCGAAAGCCTGATTGGCAAACTGGCAGCCCGCCTGATGGCCTTGCCCGGTGTGTTGGGGGTGCGGGTCAAGATCGCCAAGCTGGCGATCTTTGACGATTGCGAGGTCGCCATCCACATGGAAACCGGCCAGTGGTGATGGCCCAGCGGTGACAGGCCCCCAGCCTGTACCTCACACCCAGGCTTGGATCACGTAGTCGTATGCGCCTTGGGCATTGGACATGTCCACCCGTTGCAACTTGATCTTCCAATCTGCGCCCACACGCACCAAGCTGTGGCGGTAACTGCCCGCAAAGTGGCGCACGTTGTCGCGGCGCAACTCCAACATGTGAAAGCGCGAATACACCTCCAGCGCATCGGCCTGGGCATGCTCGATCATCACATTGCCGACGATGTGGTTGGTCGACCAATTGGCCGCTTGCGACCATGCATTGGGGTGTTGCAAACGGCCCGCGCGCACTTCCATGAGCAAGCGGTCCTCGGCAAAGATGGACGGTTGGCTGGCCCAATCGGTTTGCTCCGGGGTGGCGGGCATCCAGTACACGCCGTCGTCGCTGAACAAGTCCATCCAGTCGGCCCAATTTTTGGCATCGAGCATGGCGGCTTGGCGAAACAACAGCGTTTGCACCTGGTGCATCAGCGCGGGATCGGCTTGGGCCACGGCTTGCGGCACATAGCCTTGGGCGGGCACGCGGGCACGCCCCATGTGATCGGGGGCGATGGACTCGGCACCCGTCATCGACTGCACGGCCTCGATGACAACGCCGCTGCCCAGGGCTTGCTGGGTGGTGAGTGTGGTTTTGCTCATGCTGTGTGCTCCCTCAAGCGACGCTGACCGCAGTTTGAACCGCGGGACGGATATAGGCCTGCCAGGCTTTGAACTGGTTGCGCATCACCACCTCGGAGGTGCCGTTGTTGGAGTAGGCCACGCCGTTGGTCTCGGTGTCGCCGCCCATGTTGCGGTGAAAGCTCACCCAGTCGCCGCCCTTGGACTGCAAACCCCATTGGCCACGGGTCCAGTTTTCCAAGTCGTCGGCATTGATCATGGTGGCCGGTGAATTGACCAGGTTGAAATACCACAGCGCGCGGCGGTAAATCGCTTCGGGCGCGCCTTTGAGGCGGAAGTGCCAAATCTCGGAAACGGTCTTGTCCGGCCCCATGGGGCGCAGGCAGCGCAGTTGCTGCAAGGGAGATTGCACCGACAAATAGGGATAGATCAGCACATGGTGGATGCTGCGCGACAAATATTCTTCGGCCTTGGCTTCGCCATAGGCTTTTTTCAAGATGCCTTCGTATTCCACTGTGTCTGGGTCGGTCGGTCGCAAACCCATATAGGCCTTGAGGATGCCGTGGCCATAGGGGAAGTTGACGGTTTGCACCGAGTCCCACTGGTCAAAGCTGGAGGCGAAAGTGGACAGGTAATGGAAGTACAGCGGGGCCGAGCCCTGGTTCTTTTTGACGCGGTCTTCGATGCGCCGGGCCGAGACACCGGTGGACTGGTGGGTCACCGACGGGTGCAAGGCATCGAGTTGGTTCTCCATGAAGAACTTCCAGTTCGAATGCTGCACCACGCGGTGGCATACCGGCACCACTTCCACCTCGCCCACCGGCGAGCGGTCGCACATGTCGTCAAAGGCCACCTTGGCCTCGCCCAAAAACTCCAACAACGAGGGGCCCTCGGCGCTCAAGCTGGCAAACACAAAGCCCCGGTAGCTGTCCACCCGCGCGGCGGGCACCATGCTGGCTTGGGCATCGTCCAAATGGAAACGCGTGCCCTCGTAACCCTTGGCCAAAGGAATGGCCCGCACCTTGCCGTTGAGGTGAAAACTCCAAGCGTGGTAGGGGCACACAAAGCCCGAGCCCGTGTTGCCGCTGTGGGTGCCGCACAACTGCACACCACGGTGGGGGCAGCGGTTGTAGAGGACGCGGATGGACTGGTCGCGGTCGCGCACCATCACCATGGGCTGGCGACCGATGTGCAGCGTGTGGTAGTCGCCCACCGCTTTGACCTGGGACTCATGGCCACAGTAGACCCAGGTTTTTTCAAACATGTGTTCCATCTCCAGGTCAAAAATGGCCTGGTCGGTGTAAACGCTGCGGTGCACGCGGTCGGGTTGGACCAGGTGGTCCAGATCTAAAGTGGTCATGGCATCTCCGAAAAGAAGGCAAGGGTTAAAGCAAGCGCGAAGGCTATCAAAGCGCGCTCGCCACACCTACAACTTTCCATGCTTTTTACATTACCATTGGTTATGGATTACCGAAAAGTGCAGTTTTTTCTGACCGCTGTGCGCTGCGGCAGCCTGAGCGAAGCGGCGGCCGAACTGGAAGTCTCACAACCGGCGCTGTCCAAAAGCATCAAGGCCTTGGAAAAATCTTTGGGGGTGCCCCTGCTGGAGCGCGGGCGTTTTGGGGTCAGTCCCACGCCCTTTGGCCAGGCCTTGATGCAGCACGGCCAGGTGGTCGAGGCCGAGTTGCGCCATGCCCTGGGTGAGATCGATGCCCTCAAGGGCGCACAACGCGGCCATGTGATCGTGGGCTGTGGGCCCACCGAGGCCAACCGGCTGTTGCCCAAGGCCTTGGTGGCTTGGCAACGCCAGCACCCCGAACTCAAGGTCACGGTGTTGTATGGCCTCAACGAGTCCCTCATGCCCTGGGTCAAACAAGGCGAAGTGGACTTTGCCCTGTCTTCGGTGCCCGCGCGCAGCGCCGATGCCGACCTGGTCCATGAAACCTTGTTCACCGAAAGTGCGGTGGTGGTGGCCCGCTCAGAACACCCCTTGGGCTTGCGCCGCCAGGTGCAGCCCAGCGACTTGCTGGCGCAAACCTGGGTCTTGCCGCGCCAGCGCGAGTTGGAGCGCTTGGCCTTCGATGATTTTTTCATCGCCCACCAATTGACACCGCCCAAAGCGCAGATAGAAACCACCTCCACCGTGCTGATGAAAGCCTTGGTGATGCAAAGCGATGCACTCACCTTCATCCCGCAAGAGTTGATCCACTGGGAGGCACAGGCCGGGCAGCTCCAAGCCCTGCGGGTGGCGGGCACCGATTGGGCCCGCCGGGTGGGCATCACGCGCCGGCGCAGTGGCTCCACCAGCGCCGCGTCCAAAAGCCTGCAAGAGGGTTTGCGCCAGGTGGCGCAGCGGCACTTTGCTTGACCCCATCCTGGCGGGCCAGGGCAGGTCAGCGTTGGATCACACGCCCAGGTAGCGGTGCCACAGGCTGCGGTCTTTGTCGAGCTCGGCCGAGCTGCCTTGCCAAGCCACGCTGCCACGCTCCAAGATCAAATGCCGGTCGGCAATTTGCACCAAGCGGTTGACGTATTTGTCCACCACCACCAAGGTTTGACCGGCTTGGCGCAAGCGGGTCAGGCATTGCCAAATTTCTTCCCGAATCAGCGGGGCCAATCCTTCGGTGGCCTCGTCCAAGATGAGCAACTTGGGGTTGGTGACCAAGGCGCGGCCGATGGCCAACATTTGCTGCTCGCCGCCTGATAGCTGATTGCCCATGTTTTTCTTGCGCTCTGCCAAGCGCGGGAACAACTGGTAGACCGACTCAGGGGTCCAGGGCTGGGCCGCCCCATTGCGCCGGGCGGCAAACGCGCTCAGGTGTTCGTCCACGCTCAGGTTGGGGAATACCTGGCGGCCTTCGGGCACCACGGCCAGGCCCATGCGGGCAATCCGGTCTGCGCTGTGGCCGGTGATGGCCACCCCTTCGAAATGCACGCTGCCCGCTTGGGGGCTTTTCAAACCCAACAGGCTGCGGATCAAGGTGGTCTTGCCCATGCCGTTGCGGCCGAGCAAACCCATCACCTCACCGGCCTTGATGTCAAAGTCGATGCCAAACAAGACTTGGCTGGCACCATACGCGGCGCGCAAGCCCTGGGCTTGCAACAAGCTGTGGCTCATGCGCTTTGCTCCTCGCCCAAGTAGGCGGCGATGACCATTGGGTCTTGGCGAATGTCTTGCGGTTGGCCACAGGCGATGACCGCGCCATTGACCAGCACCGAAATGCGGTCGGCCAAGCGAAACACCGCTTCCATGTCATGCTCCACCAGCAAAATGGCCACGCGCTTTTTCAGCCCTTCGATCAAAGCCACGATGCGCTGCGACTCCTCTGGGCCGGTGCCAGCCATCGGCTCGTCGAGCAACAGCAATTTGGGCGCGGTGGCCATGGCCAAGCCCACTTCGAGCACGCGCTGCTCGCCATGCGAGAGGTTTTGGGCCAGCTCATCGGCGCGCTCGGCCAAACCAATGTCGACCAAAATCGACTGCGCTTCATCATGCAAAGCGCGCTCGGCCGCCACCGGCCGCCAAAACGAATACGGGTTGCCGGTGCGCGCTTGCACCGCCAATGCGATGTTGTCGCGCACGCTGAACGATTTGAACAAGCGGGTGATTTGGAACGACCGCACCAGGCCGCGCCGCACCCGTTGGTGGGCGCGCAAGGCAGTGATGTCTTCGTTCAAAAAAAGCACCTGGCCCGAGTCACTGGTGAGCAAGCCCGAGAGCTGGGCGACCAAACTGGTTTTGCCCGCGCCGTTAGGCCCGATCAGGGCGTGGATTTCACCCGCGCGCACATCCAGGCTGACGTGGTCGGTGGCGCACAAAGCACCAAAGTGCTTGACCAAGGATTTGACTTGCAACACCGTCTCAGCCATGTTGCCCCCCTTGGACGCGGCGTTTGAACAAACCGGCCAAACCCTGGGGTGCCATCAGCACCACGGCCAGCAAAATCCAACCGACATAAAACTGCCAATGCACCGTGTATTCAGCAAACACATCTTCCAAGGTGAGCAGCAGCAAAGCCCCCCACAGGCCACCGGCCAAGGTGCCGACACCGCCCAAAATGACCATCACCATCAACACGCCAGACTGCGTCCAGTGCATCAAATTGGGGTTGACGTAATTTTGTTGGTTGACCATGAGCGCGCCCGACAAACCCCCAATGGCCCCGGCCAGCACAAATAAAACCATTTGGTAGCGGTAGACCGCAAAACCCAGGGCTTCGGTGCGCACATCGTCATCGCGCTGGGCCAACACCACCCGGCCAAAACGCGAATGCATCAAGCGGTGCATGAACCACAGGCTCAGGGCCAGGCACAGCAGCACCAGGTAATAAAAGGCCAGGTCGTTTTTCAGGTTCAAGCCAAAGCCGAAATCGGAGCGCATGCGGATGTTCAAACCCTCATCGCCGCCATAGGCCTTGACCGAATTGACCAGGTAATAAACCATTTGCGCGAAGGCCAAGGTGATCATGATGAAGTACACGCCACGGGTGCGCAGCGAGATCGCCCCGATCAAGGCCGCGAACACGGCCGACACCAACATGGCCGCTGGAAAACCGATCCAGCCGCTGGGCACGCCTTCGGTGATCAAGATGCCCACGGTGTAGGCCCCAATGCCCACAAATGCCGCATGACCAAACGACACCAAACCACCATAACCCAAGATCAAGTTCAGGCTGCAAGCGGCCAGGCCATAAATCATCATGCGGCTGAGCACGGACAAATAAAAACTCTGGCCTTGGGCTTGCATCACCCAGCCCAGGCCAACGGCCAAGACCAGCAACAACCACCAAACCCAGGGTTTGGTCTCGCCAGCGGTGGAGGTTTGGCCGCTCATGATCGGCGCGAGAACAGGCCTTGGGGGCGGATGAACAAGACCACCGCCATCAAGAGGTAAACCATGATCGAAGCGGCCGCTGGACCAGCGGTGGCCGCCACTTGGGGTGGGAACAGTTCGCGAAACAAATGCGGCAGCAAGGTGCGGCCAAAGGTGTCGACAAAGCCCACCAGCAAAGAGCCCACAAACGCCCCCCAGATCGAACCAATGCCACCGATCACGATGACCACAAAAGCCAAAATCAAAATGCTCTCACCCATGCCCACCTGAACCGCCAGCAAAGGCCCCAGCATCGCGCCAGCGACGGCGCACATGGCCGCCCCCAAGCCAAACACCAAGGTGAACAAACGCTGGATGTTGATGCCCATGGCCATGGCCATGTCGCGGTTGGATGCACCCGCGCGCACCCAAGCGCCCATGCGGGTTTGGGTGACCAACAGGTACAAAAACAAGGCCAATGCCAGGCCCACGCCAATGATGACCAAGCGGTAACTGGGGTACTTCAGGCCGGGCAGCAATTCCACCGGGCCCGACAAGGCCGCGGGGGCCGACAAGGCCAAATCGCTGCCCCAAATCATGCGCACGGCCTCATTGATGATGAGGATGAGCGCAAAGGTGGCCAACACCTGCGACATGTGGTCCCGCCGGTACAAGCTGCGCAGCAGCGAGGCCTCCATCAGCATGCCAAACAGCGCGGTCAAGGGCACGGCCAATAACACGCCCCATAAAAAGGAGCGCGTCATTTCGGCCAGCCAAGCGGCCAAAAAAGCACCCACCATGTACAAGGCACCATGGGCCAGGTTGATCATGTCCATGATGCCAAACACCAAGGTCAAGCCCGAGGCGAGTAAAAAAAGCATCAATCCAAACTGCAGTCCGTTGAGGCTTTGCTCAAGAAACAATATCCAGGTCATGCACTTGGGTACCGGTCAAAACAAAAAATTGCCCCACCACAGGGTGGCGGGGCTGGTGGGAATCAACGCCGGGGCGTTTACTTCATGGGGCAGTCTTGCACGTATGCATCGCCATGGTTGGCCAGCACAGGGGTTTGCGAGACGATTCGGTTGACCAAGCGGCCTTGCCCGTCTTTTTGCACTTCGCGCAGGTAGTAGTTTTGGATCGGGTACTGGTTGGTGTTGAATTTGAACGCACCGCGCACCGATTCGAACTTGGCCTCTTTGATGTGGCGGCGCAAGGCCTCTTTGTCATCTAAGTTGCCTTTGGCACCGCGCACGGCCGCATCGATCAGCAAGGCGGTGTCGTAGCCTTGGGCGGCATAGACGGTGGGCAAGCGCTTGTATTCTTTTTCGAACTCGGCCACAAACTTTTTGTTGGCGGCGTTGTTCAGGTCCAAGGCCCAGTGGGCGGTGTCGTTGATGCCCAGCATCTCCTCGCCCACGCTGCGGATGATGTCTTGGTCAGCGCCGAAACCAGGCAACACCAATTTGGTGTCTTTGTTCAGGCCAGCGGCCACAAACTGCTTGATGAAGTTGATGCCCATGCCTCCGGGCAAGAAGAAATACAGCACATCGGGCTTGGCCGCGCGAATTTCAGCCAACTCGGCCGAATAGTCCAACTGACCCAGCTTGGTATAGACCTCGGCGGCCACCTTGCCTTTGTAGTAGCGCTTGAAACCGGCCAACGAGTCTTTGCCAGCCTGGTAATTGGGCGCAATCAAATAGGCCGACTTGAAGCCCTTGGTGGTGGCGTACTGACCAGCGGCCTCGTGGTAGGCATCATTGGGCCAAGACACGGCAAAGAAATAAGGGCTGCACTCTTTGCCAGCAATCGGCGAAGGCGCTGCATTGGGGCTCAAGTAAAAGGTTTTTTCACCCACGGCCTCGGGCAAACCGGCCAACATGATGTTGGAGAACACCACACCGGTCATGAAGTCCACTTTGTCGCGCTTGACATAGCGCTCAAACAACTGCTTGCCCACATCGGGCTTGAACTGGTCGTCGCCGATCAACACCTCTGCGGGCAAGCCACCGAGCTTGCCGCCATTGAGTTTGACCGCCAAATTGAAGGCATCGCGGATTTCAGCACCCAAAGCACCGTTGGGGCCGGACAAGGTGCTGACAAAACCGATCTTGACCTTGTCTGCGGCCTGAACCACAGAAGCGGCCAACAAGGTGGCCAAAGACAAGGCCAGCAAACGGCCAGATTTCGTTGTGCGCATGATCACTCCTTTAAAACAACTCACACGGCCCAGGCTGGACCGGCTGATGACAAACAGCATGCATTGTCGCTGGTGCGGCAGTGCGTTTTCTCAGGGATTCCCCCTGCCCCGCCGCCCCGCTTGCCAGCGCATCACAGGTTCAAACTGCCCACGCTGGACCCCCCACACACGTACAACACCTGCCCGGTGATGAAGCTGGCATCGGCCTGGACAAAAAACCCGGCGGCCCGGGCCACATCGGCCGGTTCGCCCAAGCGGCGCACGGGCAAACCAGCGGCCAATTGACGCTCTTTCTCGCTGCCCGCTGGCACCACATCATGGAACATGGCGGTGCTGCGGATGGGGCCGGGCGCAATCACATTGACCGTGACCCCCATGGGGCCAAGCTCCAAAGCCCAGGTGCGGGCCAAGCCCATCAATCCGGCCTTGGTGGCCGAATAAGCGCTGCGGGTGGCCAAGCCCACCGCCGCACGCGAGGACAACAAGACCACGCGGCCAAAATGCTGGGCCTGCATGGTGGGCAAGGCGGCTTGCACCATTTGAATGGCACATGCCAGGTGCAATTGGGTCAAATCGTCCAAGTCGCTCAAACGCACATCGGGCAACAAGGCCGCACGGATCAAACCCGCGTTGTGCACCACGGTGTTGATGGGCCAATCGGTCACCACTTGCTGCAAAGCTTGGGCGGTGGCCTGGCGGTCCAGCAGGTCCACCTGCACCGCATGCAAGTGGGGGCTGTGCCAAGGGGGCGCTTGGATGTCCAAAGACACCACCTCACAGCCTTGGGCGATCAATTGTTCGCACACAGCCCGCCCAATGCCAGCGCTGCCGCCACTGACCAAGGCCACTTGGCGTGGGGTGGGCGAGGCTGCGTTCATGCCGGGTGTTCCACCAAGGCCAAAACCCGCAAGGGGCTGCCACTGCCTTTTTGAATTTTCAGCGGCGGGCTCAGGATGAGCGCGCCAGTGGGTGGCAATTTGTCCAAATTGGTCAGGCACTGCAAACCATAGCGACCCGCACCGTGCATGTAGTAGTGGCAGGGGTATGGCGGGCGCAGGTGATAGCCCTGGCCCGCATCGGTGCCAATGGCCTCTGAACCAAAACCCAATACATCGCGTTGCTCAACCAAAAAACGCACCGCTTCGGCACTCGGGCCTGGGGTGTGCTGGCCGGTTTCATCGAAGTTTTGGTAGGCCTCGGGGTCGCTGCGCTGCGACCAATCGGTGCGCATCAGCAGCCAAGCCCCGGCGGGGATGCGCCCGTGTTCGGCCTCAAAAGCCAACAAGTCGTCCACGGTGAGCAGGTAGTCGGGGTTTTGCGCCACGGGGCCCGAGCAGTCCACCACACAGGCGGGGGCGACAAAGTGCTCCACCGGAATGGTGTCCACCGCGTTGTGGGGCAGATCGCGCCCAGAGATCCAATGGATGGGGGCATCAAAGTGGGTGCCGGTGTGCTCACCACAGGAAAAGTTATTCCAGTACCAACCCGGCCCGCGCTCGTCGTAATGCGAGGCCTCTTCGATGCGAAAGGGCCAGCACTGGCCCATCTCTGGGGGCAGTGCAATTTGCGGGAAATCGGGGGTGAGGGTTTGCGTCAGGTCAATGACCTCAATGCGCCGGCTGCGCATGGCCTGGACCAAGGCGGTCAACAAAGGGGCGGTGGTGCTCATGCTCAGCTGCCCCCCGCTGCGATTTCTCGCTCCAACACCTTGGGGTTTTCGCGCCATCGCTGCAACCACTCTTGCGCCACATCGCCGGGGTACACATCTTCGGTGCCTTCGCGCAAGGCTTTCACCACCGCACTGGCCAAGCTCTCCGGGCTCAATTTGGGTGGCGGCATGTTTTGGTTCCATTCATCGTCAATCGGACCGGGAAACACATTGATGACGCGGATCCCGGCGGGTCGCATTTCAGCGCGCAAACATTGCGACAACGAGTAGGCGGCCGCCTTGGATGCCGAATAAGTGCCATGCGAGGGGAAATTCGACAGCGCGTAAATGGACAACAGGTTGACCCAAGCGCAAGCATGGGTGATGCCATCGGCGGCCCGGGCGCGCAACGCCGGGCCCAAGGCCTGCGACAGGCGCAACAAGCCCAGGTAATTGATCTCCATTTCCATGCGGGCCACATCGGTGCCGCTGCGGTTGCCAATGCCATGGCTGCGATGGACCTCTGCGGTGTTGATGACCATGTCCACCTTGCCGCCAATTTCACCGGCCAAGGTGGTCACCGAGCGCTCATTGCTCAGGTCCAGCGGCAGCATGGTCACTTGGGGCAAAGCCGCCAGCTCGGTCAAACCGGGCAGCTTTTTCCAAGGTTCTGCATGGCCCACCCAGACAATGTCGGCCCCGGCTTTGATCAGGGCACGCACCATGGCCTGGCCCACCGGGGTTTTGCCATCGGTCACCAAGGCCTTGCGGAACTTGGGGTCGCTGCCCATCTCGCGCAGCATTTTGTCGTCGGCCATGTGTTCGCTCTCTTTCTCAGGGAAACCTATCAAGACCGCTTGCCCAGCCCGGTCCAAGCGCGCGCCCACCCGCAAGCGGCAAGGGGCGGGGCCCACATCGCTGTGCAAATGCACCATCACCGATGGACCGGCATCGAGCGCGACCATGCCCAAGCGCCAAGGCAAGCGCTCGCGGAAAAACAAATCGTTGCTGTGGTGCAGGGTCGTGGTGGCCAGCAACTGGCCCAGGCCGGTTTGGCCACGCCATTTGAGCCGTGGCGAGACACAGTGCACGCAGGCTTCGCGGGGCGGGTACTGAACAGCGGCGCAGTCTTCACAAACCTGCAACTCAAAGCGGCCTTCGGCGGCGGCGGCGGTCAGGCCCAGGGCCACGCGGCTGCGCGCCGAGGGCGGCAGGTTCATTTGCGGCGTGCGCAAGATGGGGTTTTTGCGCGCAGGGCGCATCAAGGGCATGGTCATGCGGGTCGCCCCAACAGCACCGCACCGGTGCACAAACAGCGGTCATAGGTGACCATGCCAAAGCCCGAGACCAAGCCCAGTTGGGCACCCGGCACACTGCGCTCGCCCGCCTGGTCACACAGTTGGCGCAGCGCTTCCACCATGCCAATGAAGCCACCGGCCGCACCGGCTTGGCCCACCGACAACTGGCCGCCACTGGTGTTGTTGGGAAAACTGCCGTCGTGGGTCATGCGGTGCTCGCGCACAAACTGCGGGCCCTCGCCTTTGGCGCAAAAACCCAGGTCTTCAAACTGCATCATCACAATCACCGGGTAATCGTCATAGGTTTGCACAAAATCAACCTGCGCTGGGCTGGCATCGGCTTGGGCATACAAATCGTGCAGGTCGCGCCGCCAACCGCCTTGCACCATGATGGGGTCGTTGGCATAGGCATTGTGGCGTTCGATGGCCCCACGGATGATGGCATGGGGCAGGCCCAGGTCGCGCGCCCGGTCTTGGCCCATCACCAAAAAGGCATCGGCCCCGGCGCACGGCATCACGCAATCGAACAAATGGATCGGGTCGGAAATGGGCCGCCCGGCCATGTATTCGTCCAGGCTGAGTGGTTTTTTGAACAAGGCATTGGGGTTTTTCAAGGCGTTGCTGCGCTGGTCCACCGCAATGCGGCCAAAGTCTTCGCGGCGCGCGCCATAGGTGCGCATGTAATTGGCGGTGATGAAGGCAAACACCGAGTTGGGGCCGCCCGAGCCATAGGGGTAACTGGCATCGCGCGCAAAGTGGCTGAAGCTGCCCAAGGTTTGGCGAAACGAATCCACATGGTTGGTGTCGGCACCGATGCAGGCCACCACACTGGCATCGCCGGCTTGCACCGCGCGCGCGGCGCGGCGCAATGACATCACCCCCGAAGCCCCTCCGGTGGGGATGTGGTCCAGCCAGCGCGGCGACAAACCCAAATGCTGGGTCAAGCCCACCGCGGTATCGGGGCTGAGTGAAAAACTGCTCAGGCACAGCCCATCGATGTCGTCCTTGGCCACACCCGAGGCTTGCACCAAGGCCTGCACCGCTTGGCCCACAAACCAATGCGCCCCTTGGGTGCAATAGCGTTGGTAGGGCACGGTGATGGGCACCGCCACCGCCACCCCTTCGTACGATTGGCGCTGGCTCATGTTTGTCGCTTTTTCAGGCCACGCACATCGATGCAATGGCTTTGGCTGGGCAGGTCGCGGGCCCAGTCGCGCAATTGGCCGCGCTGGATTTTTTGCGACAAAGTCACCGGCAGTGCGTCCACAAAGGCCACATAACCAGGCGCTTTGTAATAGGCCAATTGGTCCAGGCAATGGCGCACCAAATCTTGCGCCAAGGCTTCGCGTTCTGCCTGCGGTAATGGCTGGCGGGTGACCACACAGGCGAGCACCTCGTCACCGCGCACCGCGTCTGGGGTGGCCGCAATGCCGCAGGCTTTGACCGCCGGGTGCTGGGCCAAGACGCTTTCCACTTCGACCGCTGAAATGTTTTCGCCGCTGCGCCGGATCACATTTTTCTTGCGGTCCACAAAGTACAACAAGCCCTGGGCATCGCGCTTGACCAAGTCGCCGGTGTGAAACCAACCCTGGTCCCAGGCCGCTTCGGTGGCCGCTTCGTCTTTGAGGTAACCGGCAAAAAAATCTTGTCGCGGGTCTGGCCCTTCGGCCCGCACCCACAACTCGCCCGGCACATCCACACCCACATCCACGCCTTGGTCATCGACCAGGCAATAGGCCATCTCCGGCGGCGGCTTGCCAAAACAATGCGTGCCCACATGGCGGGGTTCGTGGTTGGCCATCACACAAGCGGCCGCGCCGGTCTCGGTCATGGCCCAAGCCTCGACCAGAGGAAAACCAAAACGCTGTTCGAACGGCGCATGGTTGCGGTGGTCCACGCCCGCACCAAAACCAAAGCGCACCGCATGTTGACGGTCACGCGCGCTGGGGGGAGCGGACAGCAGCATGGCAGGCATGACCCCCAAATAGTGGATCACCGTGGCACGGCTTTCGGCCACGCTGTCCCACCAGGTCTGGGGGTGGAAGCGATCGAGCTGCACCAAACACCCGCCCGTCATCAGCACCACCATGGTCGAGAACGCCATGGCATTCATGTGGTTCAAGGGCAAAGGGGTGATGACCCGCTCTTGGGCATTGAGCAGCACGCAAGCGCCACCCAACTCGGCATACCAAAGACCGGCCGCCAAAAAATACCCATTGAGCAAGCGGCAACCCTTGGGCCGCCCTGTGGTGCCCGAGGTGTAGAGCAAGGCGCATTCGGTTTGCCGCCCCACGGCTTGGTGGGCCAGTGGCGGCGCAGCATGCGCGCGCGGCTGTGGCGCGTTGCTGCCATGGGCCCACACCGCACAGGCGCTGCCCACCGCTTGCGCCGCTTGGGCCACATCGGCTTGGCGCGGTGCCAGCACCACGGCCAGGGCGATTTCACTGTGGCCGATCAGGTACTGCAACTCGGCCGAGCGCATGTCTGAGTGGATGGGCACCACCGACACGCCCAAGGCATTGAGGGCCCACCAGTGGTACAAAAAATCCGGCCGGTTGTCCAACAGCAAGCCGACCCGGTGGCCATGCCCATAGCCCGCGTTTTGGTAGGCCTCGCGCCACTGCTGCACCTGGGCAAAAGCCTGCCCATACGACACCGTGCCAGCACCAATGCCGTATTGCGCGGCGGTGACCGCCTCGGTGAACAACAAATCGGCCTGGGCTTGGCGCTGCACGGCCGCTTGCAGCACGGCGTACACGGTGCAGTCGGCTGAACGGGTGTCTAAATCGGTCAAGGGCATGGGCGCGCTTTCACATGAACAGTTGGATGTTGCCAAATGCGGCATCGCAATTGACCAGGTCCACCCGCTTGAGCCCGATGCGCCATGCACCATCTTGTTGGCGCAGGTGGTAGCTGGCCCATCCGGCATAGAGCTGTTGCTCGTCGCCCCGGGTCTCCATGTAATGGAAAGCCGCGCGCACCTGGGCCAAACCCAGGGCCGGGTCGTGCGACTCGATGCTGGGTGCTTGCATCAAATGGTGGCATCGGCTGATGGGCTCTTGCGAGAAGGTGCGCCGACCTTTGAGCCGCTCGACGCGGATGCCCAACAGCATCTTGTCCTCATACATCAAAGAGCCTTGCAGCAAGGGATCGGTTTGGCCATGGGTCAAGGGCATCCAGTAATGGGCATCTTCGGTGTACATGGCCAGCCAATCGTCCCAGCGCTGCTCATCGATGCAGCGCACCTCTCGGTACACCAGATCGATCAGGGCTTGGTTGGGGGAGGCGCTCATGGCTTGGCCTCTGGGCCCATGGCCATGTAGCGGGCCCAGGTGCGGTACTGGTTGCGCATTTGCAATTCGCTGGTGCCATTGACCACTTGGGTCGGTGTGGTGGTTTCTGCCGGGTCGTACAAACGCCCGATGTTGACCCAATCGCGCCCCCTGGAGAGCAAAGCTTGTTGGGAGCGTTCATACACCTCCAGATCATCATGGCCCACCACCGAAGTGGGTGCATTGATCAAGCGGTTGTACATCAGGGTGCGCTCCAGCAACAGGTCGGGCGCGCCCACCAAACGAAAGGTCCAAGACTCCACCAAGGTGCGGTCTGCCGCCAAGGGCTTGAACACGCGCAGGGTTTGAATCGGCCCTTTGACCATGATGTTGGGGAAATAAATCGTGTTGTGCCGCACCTCGCCCAGGATTTTTTGCGCCCTGGATTCGCCGTAAGCGGCTTTCATTTGGTCCCAGTAACCCGGCACGGGTGAGTACGCGGCATGAATGGAGTCGGCGGTGCCGGTGTGTCCATGGCCATGGGGCCAGGCGCGAATGCCCATGCCTTCAAAAAACTCATACGGGCTGACAAACGGGGCGAACAATTCCACCGCCATGGGCTTGGGCGTGCCCTCGGGCGCGGCCTTCCACACCTTGACCGCTGTGCCAGCCGATGACTCGTGGGCCACCATCGGGTGGCAGGTGTCGGTTTGGTTATCGACCAACATCTTCCAGTTGCAGCGGTGCATGTAGCGCAGCACCCCACCGGCCACTTCGAGTTTGCCCTCGGGCGAACGGTCCACCATGTTGTCCAGGGTGGAGAGGGATTCACCAAAAAAATCCGCAAACGACTCGCCTTGGGCGGCCAAGCGGCAAAACACAAAGTCGCGGTAAACCTGCACCGCCCCCACGCGGGCCATGCCTTGCGCGGCCTCGGTGCCTTCAAATCCATTTTGCGCGTAGCCGCTGTTGAGCGGGATGCCGAGCAAGGCCCCATCGAGTTTGAATGTCCATGCGTGATAGGGGCAGCGGAAAAATTTACCGGTGTTGCCGTGCTCACGGCCCGCGATCTTCACGCCCTTGTGGGCGCAGCGGTTGTGCAACACCGCAATGCCGCCATCGGCTTGGCGCACCATCACAACGGGTTGATCGCCCACCGTGGTGCTGTAGTAGTCACCGGCTTGGGGAATTTGGCTGGCGTGGCCCACATACACCCAGGTGTGTGTGAAAACGGTTTGCATTTCCAGCGCAAACACATCCGGGTGGATGAAGATGTCGCGGTGCACCTCGCGCTCGCGCACCCAATGTTGCATATCGGTGGGCGCAGTGTAGATGGACATGTGCTGCTCTCCCGCCTGGTTCAAGTCCAAGCTTGCGCAGCCAAGGTGCTGCGAAAGGCATTGCCTTGGTCATCGGCCAAGGCCGCATCCCGCAAGGCACGCAATTGCTCGGCGCTCAAGCGCGCGCCATGTTTGGCCACGAGTTCCAACAATTGGTCGTGGTGGTGGTGGCCACGGGCGTGGGTGTCGCTATAGCCCTTGACCAAACGCTGGCACAAGACAATTTCCAGGGCCAGCGCAGGATGGGTGGGTGCCCATTGGCGCGCCAAACCCAGCCATGCCTCGATGCGCTGGTTTTCTTGTTGATAGCGCAAGCTGTGCCGCCGCCAAGGCTTGAGGGCAGAGACCATGTAGAGCAGCAAAAAACCACCCAGTGAATTGGTTTGCACCACCCGCCCCCGGCTGAGCAAGCGCTCGCCCCAGGCGCGCCAGCGGGGCGAGGCCATCAGCCAGCGGCCCAAACCCGCGGGCAGGGTTTCACACACCTCTTGAAAACGCGGGTGCATGTATTCGTTGATGCGCAGCAGTTGCACGTCTTGCGCGCCCACCTCGCTGCGCACCCGTTGAAAGCGGCTGCCCCGGGTTTTGAGGTCTGCCACCCGCACCGTGTCTTCATACGACATCCACAGCGCCAAATGGCGCGCCAATGCGGCCATCACTTGCTGTGGGTCTTGCGGCAACACCTGGTGCACGCTGTGCAGCCGGTCCACATACAAGCGCGCATACGCCGGGTCTTGGTAGTCGGCCATGCGGCGCACACCTTCAATGGCCAAATCACGGGCGGGGGCATCCAGCATGTCCCACACCTGATCAACACAAGCCCGCAGCACCACATCTTGGGGTGTCGGCTTGGTGGCGGCGGGCGGTGTTACCGCTGCGGTTGTGCTGGGCCCCGGGTTTTGGGCCATGGCAAAGCCTTGGGAAAAAG
>JACCDI010243588.1_pt1 | contig 48292 bp, 39 predicted proteins | sample 7442791 | NCBI WGS metagenome assembly JACCDI01 (sample SAMN15323434, study PRJNA562643) | freshwater metagenome | isolation source: river surface water | place: USA:Blue River Watershed | collected 2017-08-15 | reverse complement strand
AATGGTCTGCTCCTGAATATCCTGAGGCAATTCACGCCATTCGTATTGTTGGTTCCTTAATTGAGGCTCGAATCCAGCTTCTTTAATGGCTTCCTGAATACTCTTGTAAGTGAATCTGTGTGGTGCACCTGCCGCACTTACCACATTTTCCTCTAGCATGATGCTACCAAAGTCATTGGCGCCTGCTTCTAAACAAACCTGTGCTGTGGCTTTGCCTACAGTCAACCAGCTTTCTTGGATATTCTTAATATTTGGTAACATGATACGACTTATCGCAATCATGCGGATATACTCTTCGGTGGTGGTTAAATTATGTACCCCTCTAATTTTTGTCAATAAAGTGTCCACGTCTTGGAAGGTCCATGGGATGAAGGCCAAAAATCCTTTTGCTCCTTCTGGTTTTCTATCCTGTACTTCTCTGATTTTGATTAAGTGGATGAAGCGCTCTTCCAATGTCTCCACGTGTCCAAACATCATAGTGGCACTGGTGGTAATATTCAATTGATGTGCTGCAGCCATGACGTCTAACCATTCGTCGGCACCACATTTTCCGTTGGATACCAATCTTCTTACTCTATCCACTAGAATCTCTGCACCCGCACCTGGTAAGGAATCCATCCCTGCTTCCTGCAATGTTTTCAATACATGGGTATGTGTAAATCCGCCCAATTTTGCAATATGTGCAATCTCTGGGGGCCCTAATGTGTGCAACTTGATGGTTGGGAATTCCGATTTGATTTGTCTAAATAAATTGGCGTAAAAATCCAATCCAAGTTCAGGGTGGTGTCCACCTTGTAATAATAACTGATCTCCACCCCATTCAATGGTTTCCTTAATTTTCACACGATAGGTGTCCATGTCGGTGATATAGGCTTCTGCGTGTCCCGGAATACGGTAAAAATTACAGAACTTACAATTGGCAATACATACATTGGTCGTATTCAAATTACGGTCAATCTGCCAAGTTACTTTACCATGCGGTACTTGTTTCTTTCTTAAAGTATCGGCCACATAGCTTAATTCAGCCAATGGCGCGTGTTCGAAAAGGAACATGCCCTCTTCTTTTGTTAAGTAGTCAAAATTGAGTGCTTTCTGGTAAAGTTGTTCTAATTGCATATTTTTCAATTAATGGTGCGAAGTTACTAATTAAACAACCTTAACGTCAAATGGTTGTGCGTTTTAAGCTTATTTTTGTGCTCCTTATGATACAATTTGACAGATTTCAATTAGAGAACGGTTTGAAGGTGCTGGTGCACCAAGATACGAGCACCCCAATGGCGGTGGTAAATGTGTTGTACAATGTGGGTGCAAAGGATGAAAATCCGGCACAAACAGGGTTTGCCCACCTTTTTGAACACTTGATGTTTGGTGGTAGCGTGAATATCCCTGTGTATGACGAACCCTTACAAAGAGCTGGGGGCGAAAACAATGCCTATACCACCAATGATTTAACCAATTATTATTGCCAAATACCGGCCGAAAATATTGAAACCGCTTTTTGGTTAGAGAGTGATAGAATGTTATCACTTGCTTTTAGTGAGAAGAGTTTAGAAGTGCAGCGTAAAGTGGTTTGTGAAGAGTTTAAAGAGCATTATATCAATAAGCCTTATGGAGATGCCTGGCATAAAATGCGCACACTCGCTTATACTAAGCATCCGTATCGTTGGATGACCATTGGTGCAGAATTGTCGCATGTGGAAAATGCAAAAATGCAAGATGTAAAAGACTTCTTCTTTAAGTTTTACAGACCGAATAATGCCATCTTAGTGGTGACAGGGAATACCACAACAGAACAAGTAAAAACACTAGCCGAGAAATGGTTTGGTCCAATTCCTGCGGGCGAAGCGTATAACAGAAATTTACCACAAGAACCAGTGCAAGAAAAAATGAAGTCTTTGGAAGTTCGTGCTGATGTGCCAATGGACATGCTCATGATGACATGGCATATGGGGGGCAGGTTTGATGCAGGTTATCATGAAACAGATTTAATTACGGAAGTATTGGGTGGAGGGGCTTCTGCAAGATTGTATGAACAATTGATTAAAGTAAAACAATTGTTCTCTTCTATAGATTGTTATCATTTTGGGACCGTCGATCCAGGTTTATTGGTGATTGAAGGTAAATTGGTAAAAGGAGTGAGCATGGCCGTGGCTGAGCAAGCGGTGTTGGAAGAAGTGAACAAAATAAAACAAGATTTACTCCCTCAAAAAGAAGTACAGAAAGTGATCAATAAAACAGAGAGCATTATTTGTTTTGAAGATATGAGTATCATGAATCGCGCACATAGCTTGGCTTTTTACGAATTACTGGGTGACGCAGACATGATGAATAAAGAGTTAGAGAAATACCAGGCAGTGACACCAGAAAGAATTCAAGCGACTGCCAATGCTATTTTCCAAGATAGCAATAGGAACACATTATATTATTATAGTAAAAATTAAAACATGGCATTAGATAGAATTAAAGCACCGTTGATTAAGGATGCCGTTGATTTTGATATTCAGTTAAAGCCTTATCAGCATTTTACTTTAGACAATGGAGTAGAAGTATATAGTTATGATGGTGGCGCAGAGGAAGTGATGATGATGGACTTGGTTTTTTTTGCAGGCAATTGCTATGAAGAAAAAAACTGGGTAGCAGCTGCCACCAATTTTTTATTAAAGAATGGTACACACAAAAGAACGGCATTTGAATTGAACGATCATTTTGAATTTTATGGTGCATATGTGAATAGAACCTGTTACAATGAAACAGCTACCATTAATTTACATACCCTATCAAAACATTTTGAAGCCTTATTGCCTGTCGTAAGTGAATTGGTGACAGAAGCTAATTTTCCGGAAGAAGAATTAAAAATCTACCAACAGAATCAACTGCAAAGGTTGACTTTAAATTTAAAGAAGAGTGATTTTATTGCGAACAGATTGATTGATGAATATTTGTTTGGGATAGATCATCCTTATGGTACCTACTCTACAGAAGCATCCTTTAAAAATTTGACGCGTGAGGATCTAGTGAAGTATTATGATCGTTTTTACAAACATGGTAAAGCGGTTGTATTCATGGCGGGCAAGTTTCCTAAGAACATGCAAAGCTTGATGAACAAGTACATTGGCAGCTTACCATTGAACCAACAAGTGCTTCCAAGTTTTGATCATCCAATTCATTCTGCAACTTCTAAGAAATATGCGATTGTGAATGATGCAAGTTCAGTGCAAGGCTCAATAAGGATGGCAAGAAGATTTCCAAATCGACACCATCCAGATTTTCCTGCGACACAAGTGTTGAATAATTTATTCGGCGGATTTTTTGGTTCAAGATTGATGCGCAATATTAGAGAGGACAAAGGATACACTTATGGCATTCATAGTTATTTGCAAAACCATGTGCAAGAATGTGCTTGGATGATTAGTACCGACGCGGGTAAGGATGTTTGTGGTGCAACCATAGAAGAAGTGTATAAGGAAATGGCGATCTTAAGAAACAATTTAGTGGATGAAGCAGAATTGAAATTGGTGAAGAACTATATGTTAGGTGCTTTATTGGGTGATCTAGATGGTCCATTCCAAATTATGAATCGTTGGAAGACCTATGTATTGAATGATTTAGATATTGCCTATTTCAATAAAACCATCGAAACGGTGCGCTCGATCCAGCCTGCCGACCTGCAAGCTTTGGCCAATAAATACCTGCAACCCGATGATTTTTATGAATTGGTCGTGTACTAGATGGGTTATTTCATCCTTCATTTGAACCAAATATCCCTAATTTATAGGTTTGTATAAATTAATTTAAAATACTAAGTATTGATAATCAATTACTTAGCATTTTCATTTGTATACTACTTTAAAAAACTTGGTACTATGTGATGCATAGTACCTTAAATCTCCTTAGCTTTGTGGTATAAATTAAAGTTATGGATATTCAAAACACACAAAGTCAAATGCGCAAGGGCGTTTTGGAGTTTTGCATATTGTCCATCATTCAACAAGGGGAGGTTTATCCAAGTGATATTGTTGAGCAAATGAAAGCGGCCAATCTGCATATTCTAGAAGGGACATTGTACCCATTGTTAACACGTTTAAAAAATGCGGGTTTACTCAACTATCGTTGGGTGGAAAGTATCAGTGGTCCGCCAAGAAAGTATTTTGTAATGACAGAAGAGGGAGCGCAGGCTTATGATGTCTTACACAAAACTTGGAACGAAATGGCGACAGCAGTGGAAACCATTATTGCGCCAAAAGTAAACCCAATTGTGAACGAAGCAGATGCTGCTCAATAAATATTATGACAATGAAAAAAGTAATCAATATCAATTTCCAAGGTCGTATTCTTCCTATCGAAGAAATGGCTTACGAAAATTTGAAACAATATATAGAAAGTCTAAGAGCCTATTTTGAACAAGAAGAAGGTAAAGACGAAATCATCAATGACATAGAATGTCGTGTGGCTGAACTATGTGAAGACCGCTTAAAAAAAGGTGCAGTTTGTATCACTTCCGAAGACATTGATTTGATCATTGAAAGTATTGGTCGTCCTGCTGATTTTGAAGCACAGGATGGATTTGAGGCCAATACAAATCCCAATGCGAATGCTGACCAGTCTTTTAGCAATACGCAACAAAATGCGGGACCTACTTATCATAAACGTTTATACCGTGATGAGCAAAATAAAGTATTGGGAGGTGTGTGTAGTGGTATCGCCAATTATTTTAACGTAGATCCTTTGGTAGTGCGTATTCTTTGGATTTTGTTAGCTGGTGTGAATTTATTGGCTTACTTAATTTTATGGATCGCAGTTCCTAGTTCTTCTGTGAAAGAAGTAGGCGGTGTGCGCAAAAGATTATTTAGAGATATAGACCATAAAATCATCGGAGGTGTTTGTGCAGGATTGTCTAAATACTTTGGCGTTAGAGTAGGAGTAATTCGAATTTTATTTTTGATTCCAACTATTGTACTATTTACCAACTGGAACCATTTTCATTTATTTCAATTCTGGGAGTTTGATGATTTCTCTAATTTCATGGGCTTGACATTTAGTCCTGGTGCAGTTTTCTTATATATTGTTTTATGGTTGGTATTGCCAGAGGCAAAAACAAGTGCGGACAAACTAGAAATGGTAGGGGAGAAAGTAGATATCAATAGTATTAAAAATACCATCCAAACAGACATGGAAGGATTTAGTAAGAGAGCGCAAACATGGAGTAGTTCTTTTGATAAGTATAAAAAACCTTCGGGAGAAAATGGACCTAATAATGCATCCAATCCAACTCCAAATGAGCAAGCTGCACTAGAGCAAAGAAAAGGCTGTATGTATTATTTTAGTAAAACCATCACTATTTTAATGAAAGCATTCGTGTATTTTATTTTAGGTATCATTACCATCTCCGTACTTGCAGCTTTATTTGGAATAGGTGTTGCCACAACTGGATTATTGCCGTTGAAGAAATTTATTTTAGAAGAAGGCCTGCAAACCTGGGCTTTTATAGGCACTATTTTATTGTTTATATGGGTACCGGTTGTAGCTATTGTGACTTCCATTGTACGCAAAATAGCAGGGTTTAAAAAAGCAAACATCTGGGTGCGATCTAGTTTCATTGCCTTGTGGTCATTGGGATGGGTTTGCTTGTTTTATTTTATGAGTAGTTTAGGCAATAGTTTTTCTAAGCACAATCAACCTAATGAACAAGCTATTGTTTTAGCCAATCCTGCGGTAGATTATTTAGAAGTGACTGCTTCACCAAAGATGAAATACTACGAACAAAGATGGTTTAATATAGAGCCATTCCAAGTTTTTAATGACGACACAGTGCGTGTGCGTAATTTAAAAATTAGAATTGTACAATCTAAGACAGATAGCTTTGAAGTGAAGTATGTAACCATGAGTAATGGTAAGTCTATTAGTGAAGCCAATATGCTTGCACAGAAAATCAACTTTTCTGTGATGCAACAAGATAGTATACTCATGTTAGATAGAGGTATTGCCATCACAAAAACAGATAAATTCAGAAACCAGCATGTGATTATGACCATTGCAGTACCTGTGGGTAAGCGTTTCAAAATCACCAATAAGGGATGGTCACAAACCAATATCAGAGTGAATAGTAGAGGTATCCAATCTGAAACGATGAATCATTTTGGTGGAGACGATATTTGGGTAGATGAATGGAATGAAAATTGGGATAATGAATCTTATGCTTATGATAGAGGTGTGGAATACAAGATGACTGCCGATGGATTAGAAAAGATTAAGTCTGATTTCAATAACAATGATGACGATGATTACCAACGTCAAAATGGAGATATTGACGAAATAGAAGAACAATTGGAAAAATTAAAAAGAGAGCGTGAAAATTTAGAACAAGACTTGGAAAAAACAAGGGCGCAGAAAGTACAAGAATTAGAAAAAATTGATCGTGCATTAGAAGAAAAGAAAACAGAAAAGAAGGGTGCTAAAAAAGAAGCAGAGATTAAAAAAACACAGCAAATTGCTGTGGTGACACCAACAGGTATAAGTAAAGTGGCAGCCGTTGCTCAAAAAGCAGAGGATCTACACCTGCTGATACAGCGTTTTACTTATTAATATTGGATTCAGTTGTGATTTTGTGATACTAAAGCGCCCTTCTTTCTAGAAGGGCGCTTTAGTATTTATTAGTTAACTTTGCCCAAATTCAAACTAAGATGAGTGAAATACTAAATACCCCTTTTACCCATAAGCATATCGCTTTGGGCGCTAAAATGGCACCATTTGCAGGCTACAATATGCCGATTAGTTATACAGGTATCAACGACGAACATGCAGCGGTAAGAAACAGTGCTGGTGTGTTTGATGTAAGCCATATGGGTGAGTTTGTGTTAAAGGGAGAACATGCATTGGATTTAATCCAACGTGTAACTAGTAATGATGCTTCTGTATTAGAAGATGGAAAAGCGCAGTACAGTTGTTTGCCAAACACAACTGGAGGTATTGTAGATGACTTATTGGTGTATTGTGTTGAAAAAAACAAGGTCTATATGTTGGTGGTGAATGCTTCTAATATTGAGAAAGACTGGAACTGGATTAGCAGCTTTAATACCAATGGGGTGGAGATGCATAATATTAGTGCAAAGACTGCTTTACTGGCAGTGCAAGGGCCGAATGCGACTAAAATTGTTCAAAACATGACCCAAATGGATGTCTTGAACCTACCTTATTATAGTTTTGTAAAAGGCGACATGTTAGGCATTGACAATGTATTGATCAGTGCCACTGGATATACTGGCGCGGGTGGTGTGGAAATTTATTTTGAAGACATCAATGACAATGCGAATAAAGTATGGGATGCCTTATTTGAAGCAGGCGCTGAATTTGGTTTAAAGCCAATTGGATTGGGAGCTAGAGATACATTAAGATTAGAAATGGGCTTCTGTTTATATGGCAATGATATTGACGATACCACAAGTCCTTTGGAAGCTGGTTTGGGGTGGATTACAAAATTCAACAAAACTTTTACCAACTCAGAAAACCTAGCGGCACAAAAAGCAGCCGGAGTAACCAAGAAATTGGTAGGTTTCGAAATGATTGATCGTGGTATCCCTCGTCATTATTATGTCATCAAAGATGCATCAGGCAATGCAATTGGTACTGTCACTTCTGGAACGCAGGCGCCAAGCTTAGGAAAAGCAGTGGGTTTAGGCTATGTAGCGATTGAACATGCCGCAGTTGGATCGGAGATTTTTATTGATATCAGAAATACATTAGTAAAAGCAAAAGTGGTTAAGTTTCCATTTAAATAAAAGGGCATTTTTATATTTTCAAAGGGGACTTTTGTCCCCTTTTTTATTGCGGTAAATACGCGAAAAATGGATTAGGTTTTTCTGCATTTTTAATGTCAAATAAAAACAACATTATGAAAGCAATGAAAAACAAAGTGCAGTTGATTGGACATTTAGGTGCCAATCCAGAAATCAAAATCTTTGACGAAAGCAAAAAATTAGCACAGCTAAGTTTGGCCGTGAATGATGGATTTAAAAATGCACAAGGGGAATGGCAGGAGGATACACAGTGGTTTAATTTAGTGGCGTGGTCCAAGCTTGCAGACTACGCAGAAAAAAACTTGCTCAAAGGGCAGGAGTTGGCCGTAGAAGGCCGTTTGGTCAACAATACATACACTGATAAACAGGAGGTGAAAAGAACTGTAACAGAGATTGTATTGAACGAAATTCTATTATTGAACAAGCAAAAAAGCGCAAAAGAAACAGAATAAAGCGCACAATTTGTATCTTTGCCGACTATGCAAACAAACGAAAAATTGAAACCATCCTTACATACTATTCTTACCCCTTCTTTGTTGGAATTATATGAAATCAAAGACAGTATTGTAGTCATCATTGATGTCTTTAGAGCTACATCTACCATGGCGACTGCACTCCACAATGGCGCAACTAAAATTATCCCAGTGGATTCTGCAGAACATTGTATCGAAATGGGTAAACAGACTGGTGGGATTACAGCAGGGGAGCGCGATGGTAAAATTATTCCAGGTTTAGCGTATGGCAATTCTCCTTCAGAATATCCAAGGTCTTTTATCGAAAATAAAACCTTAGTCATTACTACTACCAACGGAACTAAGTTGCTACATATGGCTTTGAACCAGGGTGCGAAAGAAATTATCACTGGTTCCTTCCCTAATTTGACCAAAGTAGTGGAGTTTTTAAAGGCACAAAATGCGCCTGTGATATTGGGCTGTTCTGGCTGGAAGAATCGTTTTAATATTGAAGATGCCCTTTTTGCTGGTGCGGTGATTGAGGAAATAAAAGACCATTTTACCATTCATTGTGATAGCAGTTTCATGGCCAATCAACTCTACAATCAACACAAAGATAATTTATCTGAATATATTAAAACGGTAACCCATTGGCATCGTTTGGCGGCTTATGGCTTAGAAGCGGATATGCAATACTGTGTGACCAAAGATATTGCACCGGCTTTACCCATTTTTAAAAGTGGCGCCTTGGTGAATCAGGGGTAGTTTTTACCTAAAATAGCCCATAAAGTTGTACATTTGCAAATTGCCCTTTTTACAGAGGGTGATTTGCATTTTTTAATTATGGCACTACCCTATCTTGTTAAGCATATTTATAGTTACGGCACTGAAGAAGTGATCCGTCGTGGTAAACGCATTTTTGCATTAAAAAATATCGAATTGGTCAAATTCGATCCAATGATTGGCAACATTCATTGTCGCGTAAAAGACGATGGCTATAGTACCTACTATAAAGTAACCATTGAGAACTTTACTTCTGCTCCAACCTTATCCCTAAGGTGTGGATGTCCCTATAATTTATCTGAAGTTTGTAGGCATAAAGCAGCTGCTTTGTTTTTCATCCAAGATTTAATGGATAAGAATCAATTGGAATACCAAGCGGCTTCTTATAAAACAACGCATACTTTATTAAGAACAAAAGCGATTGATTTAAAATCGATCAAGATGCTTTGTTCTTCTGCCACATTTGATCAAGCAGAACAGACTTTAAAAACCATCCGCCCGCATATTATTTCTAGTGAGAACGAAAAAGTAGTTGCTGAATTGGATATGGAGGGTAAGACACATCATTTGATTATTCAAAAAAATGAAGAACGTTTCTTTGATACTTCTTGTGATTGTTTATCTGAAACAGCTTATCCTTTATGTATCCATAAAACGATCCTTTTATTACAATTGTTTCAATTGAAAGGGGCGGACTATTTTGAGACGATCAGAAATTGGGATAGAGAAAAAAATAAGTTATTGGCATTGTATGGGTATAGTCTATCGGATGATATCAAAGAAAAATTCGAATTTACTTATCACGATGGAAAGCCTTTCTTAAAAGTATTAGACCCTAATATTCAAAAAGTAAATGGTGGAGAAACGGTGACCAAAGCGCCGCCAATAGAAGTAGTAAGATTCCAATCGCATACCAAAAAAGTGGATGCTTCAGATATAGCTGATACCCCAATCAAGGGTGCGCAAAAAACCATTCAACGTTATGGTTTGGTGATTCAACAAGATGAACACAATTATCCTTATTTGTCTTTCCATGTAGTTAGAGGAGAGGCCAATGAGCAAGAAACAGAATATGTAGGCAAGGTTGAAAAGATTGACATTTTGAAATTTGTCACCCCCTATGATATGCAAGAAGAAGATAAAGCTTTGTTGCAGTCTGTGAGGAAATTACAGCCGGTGGAAATGACCAAGTACTTGAATAAGAATTCACCGTTTCAAGGTATTTGGGATACGATTGTGCATGCGGATGAAGCAAGTCTGCCTGATGAGACAAAGGAATTGATGCAAGAATACCTGCATCCTAAAATGGAAAAAGTATGGCGCGATTTATCTGAACATCCTTTTACCTTTTTTGTAGGACACAATAAAACATTTAACACAGCCAACTTGGTGAAGTCCGAATTGGTCTTTCATCCAGTGCAGCCAAGTTTTAAAGTAGAGAAAGCTGGTGAAGATTATATTGTTCAAGCACAAGTATTATTGCCTTCTGGCCCAATAGATTTAGTAGACAATCATGCGAAGTCTTATTATTTATTTCAACAAGCACAGCAATTTTTTTATTGGAAAAACAGGGCTGACTTAAATTGGGTGGAGCGATTCTTGCCAAAAGGTTTTCAGAAAGTGTCTGCAAAAGAGTGGCCTAATTATTTGCAGTCAACGGTATTGCCTTTGTCTAAAAATTATGTGGTTGCATTGGATCATGTGTCACAAGAAAAAGTAAAAGGGGTGAAGCCTCAATTGCAAATTCTTTTGAAAGAAAATGGAGATTACTTATTTTTTGAGCCTTTGTTTGTGTACAATGATATTGTAGTACAAAAAGAAGATGGCCCTTCAGTGATTCAACAGTTGGGAGACAAACTCATGATTTTAGAAAGGGATATGGCTGCAGAGCGCCAATTGGTGGGCATTATAGAACAATTGCATTCTGGATTCATAAGACCTAATGAAGGCAATGTATTGGCATTAAAAGGTGCCGAAGTGTTGAAGAATAATTGGTTCTTCCTATTCATAGACACTTTAAAAGAGAAACAAATTCCATTATTTGGTACAGAGCAATTGAAGCAATTCAAGTTCAATACGGCTAAGCCAACAACAAGATTATACATTAGTAGCAATACGGATTGGTTTGATGCCAAAGTGGAAATATCTTTTGGAGAACAGAAAGTGAGTATCCAGGATATTAAGAATATGCTAATGAACAAGCAACAGTTTGTTCCATTGAAAGATGGCAGCTTGGGTGTATTGCCAGAGCAATGGTTGAATAAATATGCCTTATTGTTTAAGGTAGGAGAAGGCAAGACCGATAATTTAAAATTGAGCAAATACCATTTTTCTGTTTTAGACGAATTGTACCAACAACGTGATGAGGAAGAATTGATCTTCCAATTAGAAGGCAAATTTGAAAAGATTAGAGAACATTATACGATAGCGGATGTAAAACCGCCAGCACATTTAGATCCAATCTTAAGACCTTATCAGGCAAGTGGATTCCAGTGGTTGAATTATTTACACGATGTAGGCTGGGGTGGTATCTTGGCGGATGATATGGGATTGGGTAAAACTATTCAAACGCTGTCTTTCTTGCAACACTTGAAAGAAAAAAAAGGAAAACTATTGGCTTTGGTGGTTTGTCCAACGACTTTGTTGTTCAACTGGCAGAATGAATTAAAAAAATTTACGCCAAGTTTGAGTTTTATGATTCACCATGGTGGCACAAGGAATAAAGCAAAGCTGACTGATAATTCAGTAGAGGTCATCATTACGACGTATGGTACGCTAAGAAGTGATATTAAGAATTTTGTGGAGGTGAAATTTGATTATGTGATTTTGGATGAAAGTCAGGCAATTAAAAATCCAACGAGTAAAGTGACTAAAGCTGCTTGTTTATTAGAAGCAGAAAACAAATTGTGTTTAAGTGGTACACCTTTACAGAATAATACTTTTGATATTTATGCGCAAATGAATTTCTTGAATCCTGGCATGTTAGGTTCAGTGGAATATTTTAAGCATAACTTCTCTATGCCCATTGACAAATTTGACGAGAAAGAGCAAAAAGAGCATTTGCGAAAATTTGTCTTCCCATTCATCTTAAGAAGAACCAAAGAACAGGTGGCAAAGGATTTGCCAGAAAAACAAGAAATGGTTTTATACTGTGAAATGGGTGCTGCACAACGTAAGATTTATGAGGCGTACAGAAATGATTACCGCGATAAATTAATGGGCTTGGTGGAAGAGAAAGGCGTACAAAAAGCACAACTTTCTATCTTGCAAGGCTTAATGAAATTGCGCCAGATCTGTGATAGCCCTGCAATTATTAAAGACGAATCTTATCCCAAAGAGTCGGTTAAATTAGAAGAATTGACGCGTGAAATTGTAGAAAATATCGGCGAGCACAAAGCCTTAGTTTTCTCTCAGTTCTTGGGTATGTTGGGTTTGATTAGAGAAGCTCTAACTAAATTGGGCATTGACCATGAATATTTTGATGGAAGTAGTACCATACAAGAAAGAGAAAAAGCAATTGATCGTTTCCAAAATGATCCTAACTGTCGTGTATTCTTGATCTCATTAAAAGCCGGTGGAGTAGGTCTAAACTTAACCGCAGCCGATTATGTATACATCGTAGATCCTTGGTGGAACCCGGCTGTAGAGCAACAAGCGATTGATAGAACGCACCGTATTGGACAGACTAAAAACATCTTCGCCTACCGTATGATTTGTAATGATACCGTAGAAGATAAAATCTTAAAACTGCAAGACCGTAAAAGAGCACTTGCGAAAGATTTGATTTCTGACGAAGATGGATTTGTGAAGTCCTTAACCAAAGAAGATATCAATTACTTATTTAGTTAAGCAATTTTATTTCATCTCTGCAGCTGCAATACTTGCTTTCGGATTTTTCAAAAACTCTTCCTTGCATCCTGCAGAACAAAATCCCAATACCTTGTTCTCATAATGCGCCGTGTCGCTGATGCCTGCAGTAACTGGCATACCGCAAGTTGGATCTTTTTTGTTATCGACTAAGCTAATGTCAAAAGACACTGTGGAATCTTCCGCTGTAGTAGTTGCTGCACTATCCATTGTGGCTGTAGTGGTAGCTGTGTTATTGCCACAAGCGGTTAAAAAAATACTCATAGAAACTGCGAATAGTCTTGTGCCATTCATTATTGTCTTTTTCATATTCGATGATTTTAACAAAGTTATGAATTCAATTAAAAAGGAGGCCGAAAAGCGCCACTTAAAAACTAACAAGTATTCATTTACAAGATAAATTGGGTTGTTAGGTCCATAAATAATCAAATTTGCCCTTTGTTAAGGCCTGTTTTGTCTATTTTATTGCATAAATTTGTACTCAACATGAAACAGGGAAACAAACATACTTTAAACACGACTGCAAATTTTGCAGCAGCCCTTGTTTTGCACAGTCCCATTAGGCTGCCGCAATCTCCGCGACGCGGATTCTGATAGGACGAGCAGTTGGCAATTGCCCCTATCAGTGGAAAAATCCCCGAAAGCGCATTCAACGCCATCACTGTCATTCCTTTAAATTTTATTGATCATTGGAACAGAAAATTATAGTACGTGTAGCCTTAGTTGGCGATACATCTTATGCAAACGCTATTACAGATGAAATGGAATCCTCTGCAAAAGCAAGAGGTACGGGTATTGCAAAAAGAAGCCCAGCCTATGTGGCTCAAAAAATTGAAGAAGGTAAATCTGTGATTGCACATACCGAAGATGGAACTTGGGTAGGTTTTTGCTATATCGAAGCATGGCAGCATGGCCAGTTTGTAGCAAATAGTGGTTTGATTGTGGCGCCTGCTTTTAGAAAAAGCGGCATTGCAAAAAAAATCAAACAAGCCATTTTTCAATTGTCTAGAGATAAATATCCTGATGCAAAAATATTTGGGTTGACTACAGGGTTAGCAGTGATGAAAATCAACTCTGAGTTGGGTTACGAGCCTGTGACGTATAGTGAGCTTACAGATGATGAAGAGTTTTGGGCAGGCTGTAAGAGCTGTGTGAATTATGAAATTCTAAAGAGTAAAGATCGCAAGAACTGTATGTGTACTGCGATGTTGTTTGAACCAAAAAAATAAATGAGCATGGAAAAAGTTGTTTTAGGTTTTAGCGGTGGTTTGGATACGACGTTTTGCGTAAAGTATTTAACAGAAGATAAAGGGTTAGAAGTACATAGTGTGGTAGTGAACACCGGTGGATTTGATGAAGCCGAATTGAAAAAAATAGAAGCACATGCGTATGCTTTGGGTGTGAAAACGCATACGACAGTGCAAGCTGTTGAAGGCTATTATGATAGCATCATCAAGTACTTGGTCTATGGTAATGTATTAAAGAACAATACCTATCCTTTAAGTGTGAGTGCCGAAAGATTGAGTCAGGCTTTACATATAGCGGAGCATGTGAAAAAATTAGATGCTAAATTAGTTGCACATGGTAGTACTGGTGCAGGAAATGACCAAGTGCGTTTTGATATGATTTTTCAGATCTTAATTCCAGGAGTAGAAATTTTAACCCCAATTCGTGACTTACAATTAAGTAGAGAAGCAGAGATTGACTATTTAAAGTCAAAAGGGGTGGAGATGAATTTTGAAAAAGCAGCTTATTCAATCAATAAAGGATTATGGGGTACAAGTGTAGGAGGTAAAGAAACCTTACAATCTAAAGGTATGCTGCCTGAAGCTGCATGGCCTACGCCAATGACCAAGGAAGGTGCTACAGAAGAAATGGTGATTGGTTTTGAAAAAGGAGAAATCGTAAAAGTGAATGGACAAAGCTTTGCACATCCTACTGCAGCGATTCAGTATATTCAATCCATTGCTGGTGCTTATGGCATTGGTAGGGATATTCATGTGGGTGACACCATCATTGGTATTAAAGGTAGAGTAGGATTTGAAGCTGCTGCACCAATGGTGATTTTAAAAGCGCATCATGCTTTAGAAAAACATGTGTTAACCAAATGGCAATTGTCTTGGAAAGATCAGTTAGCACAATTCTATGGCAACTGGTTGCATGAAGGTCAAATTTTGGATCCAGTGATGCGTGATATTGAAGCTTATTTAACCAATTCACAAGAACAAGTAACGGGTGAAGTATTTATTCAATTGAATCCTTACCGCTTCCAAATTATCGGCATTGAATCTGCGAACGATTTGATGAGCGCTAAGTTTGGTAAGTATGGCGAGATGAATACAGGTTGGACTGGTGCAGATGTAAGAGGATTTACCAAAATATTTGGCAATCAAGTGGGCATTTATCATCATGTGAAAGAAAGTAATAAAAAATAACACAGTTCAAATGAGCCTCTGTTTAGATTAAATTAAATATGGGTTGAAGTTAAAAAATTAAAGATGCAAAAAGTAAAAATTGGAATTGTTGGAGGAGCGGGATATACAGGTGGTGAATTGCTACGTGTGTTATTGCGCCATCCCAATGCAGTGATTACTTTTGTGCATAGTACAAGCAATGCAGGAGAATCGGTGAGCAAAGTGCATACCGATTTAGTAGGCGATACGGATTTAAAATTTGCAAGTGCATTAGATCAAGCGATTGACGTATTGTTTTTATGCGTTGGTCATGGTGATGCAAAAAAGTTTTTAGAAGCGATTACCATTCAATCCAATGTAAAAATCATTGACCTTTCTCAGGATTTTAGAATCGCAAATACTGCAAGCATAGGAGAGAGAACATTTGTTTATGGGTTGCCAGAATTACAAAGAACTGCAATTCAACAAGCCAAGAATATTGCCAACCCAGGATGTTTTGCTACTGCAATTCAATTGGGTTTATTGCCATTGGCGGAAAAAGGAATATTGACAGATGTGTATACTACAGGGATTACTGGATCAACGGGTGCTGGTCAAAGCTTGTCAGCAACGAGTCATTTTAGTTGGAGAGCGAATAATATTCAAGCATACAAAACATTAGACCACCAGCATATACAAGAGATTGGCCAAAGTTTGGCGCAACTTCAGGGCAATGGAAAAGCGGATCTACATTTTGTGCCTTGGAGAGGTGATTTTACAAGAGGCATTTTTGTAACATCTGTCATTAGTTCGGATTGGTCTATTGATGCATTGTATGATTTGTATGAAGCCTATTATGCTGGACATGCATTTACACATGTTTCAAAAAGCAATATCGATTTAAAGCAAGTAGTCAATACCAATAAATGTTTAATCCATATCGAAAAGCAGGGGAATAAAATGGCAATTCATACTGCGATTGATAATTTATTAAAAGGTGCAGTAGGTCAAGCAGTTCAAAATATGAACTTGATGTTTGAAATAGAAGAAACGACTGGCTTGCAATTAAAGGCAAATTATTTTTAACAATCATACATAATTCTTACAGTCTAATTTGTATCAAAACATTCTAAATTTTACCTCATGTCTTTATTCAATGTCTATCCTTTAAATCCAATCGCTATTACTAAAGCTGCAGGCAGCCGTGTATGGGACGACAAAGGGCAGGAATATTTAGATATGTACGGTGGACATGCGGTGATTAGTATTGGTCATACGCATCCACATTGGGTAAAAAGAATCGAGGATCAATTACATGCAATTGCATTTTATTCTAATTCTGTGATTATGCCTATACAGGCGCAGTTGGCGGATGCGTTGAATGCAATTAGCGGTAAAAAAGATTTTCAATTATTCTTATGCAATAGCGGGGCAGAAGCCAATGAAAACGCATTGAAGTTGGCCTCATTCCATACAGGCAGAAAAAAAATCATTGCTTTTAAAAAAGCATTTCATGGTAGAACATCTTTAGCAGTCGCTGCCACGGACAATCCAAGTATTGTGGCACCTGTAAACGAAACAGACAATATTATCTTCCTTCCTTTGAATGATATTCCAGCTTTGCAAGCATGCTTTGCGCAGCAAGGAAATCAAATTGCTGCGGTGATTATTGAAGGAATACAAGGGGTTGCTGGAATTTATGAAGCAACAGATGCTTTCTTACAAGCCATCAGAAAAGCATGTGATGATTTTGGTGCAGTCTATATTGCGGATAGTGTACAATGCGGATACGGAAGAACAGGTCAGTTTTTTGCGCATGACCATGCTGGTGTAAATGCAGATATCTATTCTATGGCGAAGGGTATGGGGAATGGATTTCCCATTGGTGGCATTTTGATTGCGCCACATATTCAAGCGAAGTTTGGTATGTTGGGTACTACTTTTGGCGGTAATCCTTTGGCTTGTGCTGCAGCATTGGCTGTGATTGAAGTGATGCAGCAAGACCAATTGATCGAAAATGCCAAAACACAGGGTGCTTATTTAATCGATGCCTTGAAGCAAACTAAAGGAGTGAAACTGGTAAGAGGAGGCCTGATGATTGGTTTTGAAATGGAAGAGGTACTTCAAGATATTCGAAAAATATTGTTAAACGATTTTAAAGTATTTACTGGAGAAGCAAAACCGAATGTCATTCGTTTATTGCCTTCTTTGGCCATTACCAAAACCGATATCGATTTATTTTTAATTAGATTGCAGGATGCGATTGCGCAGCTGCAAGAAAAGACCGTTTAAATAGTGCAAATGAAACAATTTATTAGTGTAAAGGATGTAACAGATATCAATGCGATAGTTCAGAAAGCATTGGCATATAAGGCATCTCCCTTGCTCGATAAACATTTAGGTGTAGGTAAAAGAATTGGATTATTATTCTTAAATCCAAGTTTAAGAACCAGATTGAGTACACAAGTAGCTGCACAGAATTTAGGGATGGAAGCTATTGTTTTTAATGTTGATAAAGAAGGATGGGCTTTAGAATTTACAGAGGGCGCTATCATGAATGGCACTACGGTTGAACATATCAAAGATGCCGCTCCTGTACTTGGAAACTATTTTGATATTTTATGTATTAGAACATTTCCTGGACTACTGAGTCAGTCGGATGATTATAGTGAAAAAATTATCAACCAGTTTATACAATACGCTGGAATTCCCGTGGTGAGTTTAGAATCTGCGACATTGCATCCTTTGCAATCATTGACAGATATCATTACCATTCAGGAATCAATGGCTTCTGATAGTGCATTCAACAATAAAAAACCGAAAGTGGTTTTGACTTGGGCACCGCATATTAAATCCATCCCTCAATGTGTTTCCAATAGCTTTAGTGAATGGATGAATGCATGGGGTGAAGCAGATTTTGTGATTACCCATCCAGAAGGATATGATTTAGCGACACAGTTTACCCAAGGCGCTACCATTACACATGACCAAGCTGCTGCTTTAAAAGACGCAGATTTTGTGTATGTAAAAAACTGGAGTGCATACAATGATTACGGAAAAGTATTGTGCACAGATGCCAATTGGATGTTGACGAACCAGAAATTAGCAACAACCAATCATGCGAAAGTGATGCATTGTTTACCCGTGCGTCGTAATGTGGAATTGAGTGATGAAATTTTAGATGGATCAAATAGTTTAGTCACTAAAGAAGCATCTAACAGAGTATGGGCTGCACAAGCTGTATTGGCTGAAATTTTAAAAACTTATGGAAACCTTATACGTCATTAAAATAGGAGGCAATATCGTTGACAATCCAGCATTGTTAACCGAATGTTTGCAAGCTTTTGCAACCGTAAAGGGGCAAGCTATTTTAGTGCACGGAGGTGGTAAGTTGGCCACTAGTTTGGCAAGCGATATGGGTGTACAACAAACGATGATCGAAGGAAGAAGGGTAACAGACGCCGAGACACTTAAGATTGTCACCATGGTGTATGCTGGTGCGATCAATAAAAATATCATCGCACAACTACAATCTATGGGTATCAATGCAATGGGCTTAACTGGTGCGGATGGAAATTTAATTCAAGCACATAAAAGAGTCCATGCAACCATTGACTATGGTTTTGTGGGGGATGTGGACGCAGTGAATAAGGAGTTGATTCAGTCTTTACTGGCTAGTCAAATGAGATTGGTGATTGCACCTATTACACATGACGGACATGGACAGTTGTTAAATACCAACGCAGATACTATTGCACAATCTATTGCAGTGGCGATGGCCGCTCAATACCATGTGCATTTAATATATGGATTTGAAAAAGAAGGGGTTTTAGCGGACATCAATGACCCCAATTCAATCATTGCAAAAATCGATCAACCCAGTTACACCAAACTGAAAGCCGATAAAATCATCTTTGAAGGAATGGTGCCTAAAATCGACAATGCTTATAAAGCCTTAGAAGGTGGTGTACAATCTGTCATCATTGGAAAGGCAGAAAAAATGAATGAATTAATCAACGGTACAGCGGGTACCACAATAAAAATCTAATGTCACAACATAAACAATTACAACATCATACCGATAGCATACAATTGCTTCAATCAGAAGCTGTACAATTATTAAAACAATTAATTGCAACGCCTTCATTTAGTAAAGAAGAAGCCGGCACAGCAAGCATCATTCAACAGTATTTTGATACACACCAGGTTGCTACAAATCGTATTCAAAATAATATTTGGGCAACGAATTTGCATTTTGATCAAAACAAACCAACCATTTTATTGAATTCTCATCATGATACAGTGAAACCTAATAAGGGTTATACGCTTGATCCATTTGAGGCAATTGAAAAAGAAGGTAAATTATATGGATTGGGTAGCAATGATGCAGGCGGATGTTTGGTGAGTTTAATGGCGAGTTTTTTATACTTCTATGACAGAGCTGACATGCCTTATAATTTTGTTTTTGTTGCTTCTGCAGAGGAGGAAATTTCTGGCCACAATGGGATTGAACTAGCGCTTAAAGCAATTCCGAAAATTGATTTTGGTATTGTTGGTGAGCCAACTTTATTAGAGATGGCCATTGCAGAAAGAGGCCTGATGGTTTTAGATGTAGAAGCTACAGGCAAAGCAGGACACGCAGCAAGAGAAGAAGGAGAAAGCGCTTTGTATAAAATCTTAGAAGACTTGGAATGGTTTAGGACTTATGCTTTTGAAAAAATTTCACCTTTATTAGGTGCGGTTAAAATGAGCGTGACTGTAATTGAGACAGATAATAAACAACACAATGTGGTGCCATCTACCTGCAAAATGGTGGTAGATGTGCGTGTAAACGAATTATATACTTTCGAGGAAATTTTAGATACAATCGAAAAGCATGTAAGTGCTAAAGTAACGCCAAGAAGTTTAAGACTGAGATCTACAGGCATTGCATTAGATCATGTATTAATCAAGGCGGGTAAGGAATTGGGAAAAGGTCATTATGGCTCGGTGACTACTTCGGATAAAGCTTTGATGTCTTTTCCAACTTTAAAAATGGGTCCTGGAGATTCTGCACGAAGTCATTCTGCAGATGAATTTATCTTTACACAAGAAATTGAAACGGGTATCACCACTTATATTCAACTTCTTGAAAATATTTTATCTTATGAGTAAGCTTTGGCAAAAAAACAATTTAACATCCACCTCTGTGGAGCAATTTACTATTGGCAAGGATCAGCAAATGGATCAATACCTTGCTGCTTATGATGTAATGGGCTCCATTGCCCATACAACGATGTTGTCTGAAGTAGGCTTATTGACTAAGGAGGAGCAAGTGCAACTCAAAAAAGCATTGATTGAAATTTATGCAACCATCCAAGCGGGTGATTTTGAATTGGAAGCAGGCGTAGAGGACATTCACTCACAGGTAGAAATGCTATTGACTAAAAAATTAGGGGATATTGGTAAAAAAATTCATAGTGCTAGAAGCAGAAACGATCAAGTGCTTGTGGACATTAAATTGTTTTTACGTGCAGAAATCATAAAATTAAGTGTAGCCATTCAATCCTTCTTCACTTTATTACAAGCAAAGAGCGAGGCACATAAAGCAGACCTTTTACCCGGCTATACACATTTGCAATTGGCCATGCCCTCTTCATTTGGTTTATGGTTTGGCGCGTATGCAGAGAGCTTGGTAGACGATATGACGATGTTGCAGGCGGCCTATAAAGTGGTGAATAAAAATCCATTGGGTTCTGCTGCTGGATATGGCTCTTCCTTTCCTATCAATCGAACAAGAACCACTGAGTTATTGGGTTTTGATACACTGAATTTTAATGTAGTGTATGCACAAATGGGTAGAGGTAAGGCCGAACGCATTACTGCAATGGCCATGGCCAATGTAGCGGATACATTAGCTAGATTAAGTATGGATGCATGTTTATTCTTGAATCAGAATTTTAGTTTCATCCAATTTCCTGAATCCTTAACAACGGGATCAAGTATCATGCCGCATAAAAAAAATCCGGATGTATTTGAACTCATTCGTTCTTATTGTAATCGCATCAAGGCATTGCCCAATGAAATTATGATGATGACGACCAATTTGCCTTCGGGTTACCATCGTGATTTACAATTGTTAAAAGAACATTTGTTCCCTGCATTTGCAGAATTAAATCATTGCATTGAAATGGCGACCTTGATGATTGAAAATATGGAAGTGAAAAAAGACCTTTTGAACGACCCTAAATACCAATTCTTATTCAGCGTGGAAGAAGTGAATAAACTAGTGAACAATGGGATGCCATTTAGAGATGCGTATAAAAAAATTGGTTTGGATATTGAGGCTGGTCAGTTCACTTATAGTACCGAAATAAAGCACCAACACGAAGGAAGCATCGGAAATTTATGCAATCCTCAAATTGCTGCTCAAATGGACTTGATTATCAAGGGCTTTGGAGCGGATAAGGTTGCACAAAGAATTCAGGATTTATTAGCATAATCACCCGATTCTGATGTACTTTTGGACTCTAAATTTCAATATGTTGAAGATGAAAAAAACAATACTACTTGCATTTGTACTTTCTGTTAGTTTAACTAGCTGGGCACAAACTAAAACAGCAGTTCCGGTTAAAAAAGCAACTACTGCAAAAGTAGCGCCAGTGACAAAATCAAAAATTGCAGTTACATACACGGCTGCACAGTTTATTAAAACAACAAAAGATAGTGCTTCTTACGCATTGGGATATAGAATTGCACAAAGTTTAAAAGGGCAGGGCTTACAAGATGTGAATTTTGATTTATTCAAAAAAGGTATGCAGGCTGGTATCATTGCCAAATCAGCTATTCCAGATAGCTTAATTGATTTATGTATTAAAAACTACCAAGATAAAATGAGTACAGAAAAAATCGCTGTAAACAGAGCAGCAGGAGCGGCATTTTTAGCAGAAAATGCAAAAAGACCAGGTGTGGTTCGTTTAACCAATGGTTTACAATATGAAGTAATGGTGGCTGGTACAGATACCACAAAGCCTACTTTAAAAAACACAGTAAGATGTCATTACCATGGCACTTTAATCACTGGTGAAGTATTTGACAGTTCTGTGCAAAGAGGTGAGCCAATCAGTTTTCCTTTAAATGGTGTGATCAAAGGATGGCAAGAAGCTTTACAGTTAATGACTGTAGGAAGTAAGTGGAAATTATTTATTCCTTCTGAATTGGCTTATGGCGAACGTTCAGCTGGACCAGTCATTGGGCCAGGTTCTACTTTGATTTTTGAAGTGGAGTTGTTGGGTGTACAATAGTATTTGTTACACATAAATTATAATACAATACACTTCACATCTTCTTGTGGAGTGTATTTTGTTTCATAGCCTTTTCAATTTAATTTTATGCAAAAGATTTTAGTTTTCATTCTTATCGCTTTCGGTGCATTTGCTTGCACACCAAATAATGTAAAAATTAGTACAGCTATTGGCAAGCAAATTGATAGTGCGGGTATGCAAGGTAGTTTTGCATTGATGGAAAACAGTACAGAAGCTTTTACGATTTATAATTTATCTGCGTATAAGGATAGTGGCTATGCGCCATTGAACACTTTTTTTGCTTTGCCTATTTTAATTGGGTTTGACCAAGGACAATTGAATGCAGATACCAATACATGGGTTTCACTTGATTCAAGTGCCTACTATCAGCAATTGATAAAGCAAATTGGCAGAACCACATTGTTACAAGAAATTGATTCCATTCATTACGGTAAAGGGATTGTGAGTGCGAATATGGATAGTTTTTGGAGAGATGCATCTTTGTTGATCACAGCAGACGAGCAATTGGGTTTTATCAAACAATTGTATTTTAAAGGATTGCCTTTTCAAAAAAGAAGTCAGGAACTATTTAGTAAAATGATTTTAAAAGAGCAGAACTCTAATTACAAATTAAGTTATTTGGTAGCGACGGATACTGCCTTGGGTAACGAGGCATGGGTGGTTGGGTATATTGAAGAAAATCTACACCCTTATTTTTTCGTGTTACACACGAGTGCAACAGAAGGGAATGATCTTAAAAATAGAAACATCAATTTATTAAAATCAATCCTGACAAAAGAAGGCTTTTTCAAAGGGGTTCGTTAATTTGAATTTTCATTTATTATTTATAAGAACGCTTTATGCAATATTATTCTGAATCATTAACATCTTATAAGCGCGTCCAAACAAGACCTGTTAAAGTAGGCAATCTAGTCATTGGTGGGGGACATCCAATTCGTGTCCAAACCATGACGACGACAGACACCATGGACACAGAAGCAACCGTGGCCCAGGTAATTCGTTGTATTGAAGCGGGTGCTGAATTGGTTCGTGTCACAGCACCAAGTAAAAAGGAGGCAGAGAACTTAGCGAATATTAAAGCGATGCTCCATGCAAAAGGATATACAACTCCTTTGGTGGCAGACATTCATTTTACACCCAATGCAGCAGAGATTGCAGCAAAGATTGTAGAAAAAGTGAGGGTGAATCCAGGGAATTATGTTGACAAAAAGAAATTTGAACAGATTGATTATACCGATGCGGAATATGTAGAAGAGATTGAACGTATCAGAGAAAGATTTACACCACTTGTGCTAATTTGTAAAGAACATGGCACTGCAATGCGTATCGGCACCAATCATGGTTCTTTAAGTGATCGTATCATGAGCCGCTATGGTGATACTGCGATTGGCATGGTAGAAAGTGCCATGGAGTTTCTAAGAATAGCTAGAAGCTTGGATTATCATCAGATTATCTTGAGTATGAAATCAAGTAATCCTCAAGTAATGGTACAAGCATATCGTTTATTGATTCAACAAATGCAACAGGAGTTCAATGAATTATATCCATTGCATTTAGGTGTGACAGAAGCGGGCGATGGGGAAGATGGTAGAATCAAAAGTGCGATTGGTATTGGCACTTTATTAGAAGATGGCATTGGTGATACCATTAGAGTGAGTTTAACAGAAGATCCAGAATTAGAAATTCCTGTGTGTAAAGACTTAGTGAAAAGATATCAAAGTCGCTCTGCACAAGGCACTGAGACCATCCCTTCTATTGCACAATTGCCTTATAGTCCATTTGAGTATAAAAGAAATACGACAGTTTCAGTAAAAAATATTGGCGGAAAACAAGTCCCTGTGGTAGTAGCAGATTTAAGTCATTTGTCAAATATTAAAGCAAGTGATTTAGTAGCTATTGGGTATACTTATGATGCAGCGACAGACAAATGGGCGATTTCGGATGCAGCAGCAGACTATGTTTATATTGGCCATGCGCCATTGGATTTTAATTTGCCTGGAACATTAAGCATCATTGCTTCGCCAGCTGTTTGTGCACTTGCAAACAACACAGAAAAATACCATCTAATTATAGATGCGGCTGCCTATTTGGCTTTTGAATCCAAGCATCCTCAACTCAATTTTGTACAAATAGATTGTTATAGTGATCTTCAGCCAATTGCAGCTGAATTGTTATTACAGATTGCAAAAGATAGTTCAGTAGTATTTTGCTTGAGTAGTCAATGTAAAAATGCAATGCAAGCGGTGAGAAGGATGGCAATTCAATTGATGCAATTGGATATTCACCAACCTATTATTTTAGTAACAGATAGTCAATGGGAAACCACCGACGAGCATTTGATTCATTTTGCAATTGAGACGGGTGCTTTATTATTAGAAGGAATAGGTGATGGTATCTGTTTAGGATTGAGTAAGGCTGCTTATGAAGCGAGTGTTACTGGATCGAATGTATCGGGTCGGAATTATTTCAACAATGCGAGTTTGGAGCAGTTATTGAATACTACTGCTTTTGGTATTTTGCAAGCCACTAGAACTAGAATTTCTAAAACAGAATATATTTCTTGTCCAAGTTGTGGTAGGACTTTATTTGAATTGCAAGAAACCACTGCAAAAATTAGGGCGGTGACCAACCATTTAAAAGGGTTGAAGATTGCGATTATGGGTTGTATTGTAAATGGTCCTGGAGAAATGGCAGACGCTGATTTTGGCTATGTGGGAAGTGGTGTAGGGAAAATTACCCTCTATAAAGGAAAAGAGGTGATGAAGCGCAATATTGATAGCAATGTAGCAGTGGATGAATTAATTTTATTACTTAAAGAACACAATGCTTGGATTGAACCTAGCAAATAATTATTTTATGTATTCTATTTTTTACGCTGTATTCTATTTGATTTCATTGATCCCATGGCCGGTCATTTATTTTTTAAGTGATGGGGTGGCTTTTTTATTAAGAAAGGTGTTAAAGTATAGAGTTGCTGTTGTTGATCATAATTTAGCCATTGCCTTTCCCAATAAATCAGTTCAAGAGCGAAAGCAAATTGCTAAGGAATTTTATCAAAAATTTTCAGATTCATTTTTCGAGACCATCAAGTTGATCTCTATGTCTGATAAGACCTTCACAAATCGATTCACCTCGAATGTAGAAGTACTTAACGACTTGTACGCGTCTGGACAAAATGTACAATTGATGGCGGGGCATTTTTTTAACTGGGAATTTGCAAACTGGGGTGTGGCTAAGTATGGTAAGTATCCCTTTATTGCTGTGTATATGCCATTGAGCAATGCTTATTTTGATCGTTTGATTTTGGATATGCGCAAACGATATGGCAGTATCATGATTCCTGCAACGAATTTTAAAAATCAGTTTCATAAATATGCAACCAGTGGACAATATGCAATGGCTTTGGCTGCGGATCAAAATCCAGGCAATCCTAAGTCTGCTTATTGGGTGCCCTTTTTTGGACAACTCACCCCTTTTGTAAAAGGACCTGAAAAAGGGGCTAAGTTAAATAACACTGCACAGGTATTCATTCATTTTTACAGCCCTAAGAGAGGCTACCATCATGCACATTACGAAGTGATGACTACCGCACCTAATTATTTTAAAGATGGCCAGTTGACTGCGCAATATGTGAAAGTGTTAGAGGAGAAAATAAAACAATATCCTGCTAATTATTTATGGAGTCATCGTAGATGGCGTTATCCTTACGACGCAACGACCTATGGGCATTTGGTAGTTGATTAGTTTCAAATGATTACACACCGACTTGACCTTAAAATTCTTCTGTACTAGTTGGCTTCTTTGGAGAAGCAACAATGGTGAATTTATTTTTCAAAAATTCCACGGCATCCCATCCGTCTTGTACAATTCTTATATTATGAATACCTTGTTTTTTGAGTACAGATGCGGCTAATAATAATTCTTTGCCTAAATCATCTATAATATAGATATTAAAGTGCTCGTCTAATTCAGACATGGAGCCTGGGTCACTAAATTCAATTAAAGGAAGGTTGATGGAGTCTTTAATATGTGCTTTATCGTAAACATCTTCTGTTCGAATATCTAATATCATCAAGTATTCGTCAAATGGGATGTCCATTGCCAGTTCATCCACTTCTACTTCAATGATTAAATCTATTTTTTGATCTGCCTCTACCCATGTAGTAAATCCACCTTTTAAAAAACCTCTTACTTGAGTGTAACCTAAAAGTTCAAATCGTTTTATAGCTAGTTCCTCAGTGCCTTCGGTACACACCAAAATAATGGGGCAATCCTGCTCCATTATTTTGAGTGCATTTAAAGTTTTTATTGCATCTAATTCTATATGAATCGCTCCAGGTATATAGCCTTGAAGAAATTCATTGCTGATTCTAGTATCAATAATTTGTACTGCATCGTCTTTAGAAAAATCTAAAAATTGAGCTAAGCTTAACTCCATATTATCCAACTAATTGTTCTACAAATTGGTTCACTTGCTCTAGACGATTGTAATCTACCATATAGAAAATGAATTTGCCTTCTCTAACAGTAACAACAATTCCAGCTCTTCTTAAAATTGCTAAATGCTGAGAGGCAACCGATTGTTCTAATCTAAGCTTTACATAGATCTCAGTTACGGTCATCTTTTGATGCTCGTCAATCAATTTTAAAATTTGTTGACGTAGTTTATGGTTTAATGCCCTTAATATCATAGCAGCTTTTTTGCTATGTATTAAATCCACTTTTAATGGTGTGGTGCCATTGGCTAATTGTAGCAAGGGTAATGATTGATTCATGACAAATTACATATTGGGGGTTATGAATTGTGTTTCACTACAAAGTTAATGAATAATTAATACATAATATTTTAATATATGTATTATTTACTTGGAAGGATGTAAACTTCTTTAAGGTAATGAGGTCCAACATACGCTAAGTCTTCAAATTGCGCTAAATTGAATTGGATGGTCGCCATTTCAAGAAGTTCCAAACTTGTATAATGCGCCTCTTGGTAAATCACTTCCTGCGTTGTAGCAAATGACTTTGTTTTTGTACTTCCGTTTCCAATACATATAGTGGGTTGGCTAATTAAGCTATTCCATTTTTGTTCATCTAGTACAATGGCTTGTTCTTGAATGATCGGATTGCATAATGGGTCATAGATTGCACCAAATACTTCCATTCTTCTTGCATCTATCATTGAAAAGACTTGACATGCTTGCCCTAATTCTTTCGGCAAGGATTTAACCGCTTTTTGAGCTAAAGCTGTTAGGGTAGATAGTCCTATAAGTGGTTTTTGAAGGGCATAAGCAATGCCTTTTGCGCTTGCTAGACCTACCCTAAGACCTGTGTAACTTCCTGGACCTAATGTTACAACGATGGCATCTAGATCTTCCATTGCGCATTTTTCACTTGCCATCATATTGCCAATAGCAACTTGAATAAAACTAGCATGGCTATTTGCTTCCTTATTGACAAGTTCTGCTACAATGCAGCCATCCTTGCTCAATGCAACAATGGCTTGTTCCAATGCGGTATCTATGATTAAAAATGTAGGCAAGGTCTAAAATTGAAGTACAAAAATAGGTTGGTTTTGGTCAAAATAGTAGAAATTGCAATTCTAAAATAAAATATATGTCTAAACAGATCATCCAAACCAATAAAGTGCCTACGCCAATTGGTCCATATAGTCAAGCAGTGATTGCCAATGGATTTTTATTTGCAAGTGGGCAAGTTGCTTTTGATCCTGCCACTGGTGAATTAGTATTGAGTTCTATCGAAGCTGAAACAAAGCAAGTCATGGAAAATATCAAAGCAATTTTAGAGGAAGCTAAAATCAACTTTGATCATATTGTGAAGACCAGCATCTTTTTAAGCAATATGGATTTATTTGCTGCGGTGAACCAAGTATACGGCAGTTATTTTACAGCGGATTTCCCTGCTCGTGAAACAGTGGCTGTGAAAACATTGCCTAGAAACGTGAATGTTGAAATTAGTGTTACAGCTGTGATGCAGCCATAGACTTATGTATCACTAGTTGATGAAACATTATTTTGATGTAGCATTAAATTGATAACTCGTTTCAAAATACATTTGTTCTTGGGGTTCCAATAGTTGGAGCCCCATTTTATTGTTAAAACAATTGGGTGCGCCACTTAAATTTTCAATTGCAATACTTTGTCGATCGTCAGGAGTGTAGAGCTGTAAATAAGGATAATTGTGTATTGGGGTTACTGTGATTGTTTTTCCTTCATGACTTAATTGAATCCTATTTTGGGATGGCTGCAGCAAGTAACAATCATCAAAATGAGTGGTGGCAATTGGTTTTCCTATGTTAAAACTATTGGCTTCAATTATTTTTCCAGTAGGAATCATTGAATCATTCATCTCAAGTTTTCCATCGGATGTAAATGCAAGTGTATACGCATCTACAAAGCCACCTAATGTAAAATAGGGATGCCATCCATCCATCATTGGGATTGCATGGTTGGATACATTGCGAATCGTTGTTTTGACGCCAATGAGGCTGTTTGCATATAAAGACCATTGAATCCTAATTTGATAGGGGAATGGAAAACCGAGGTCTGTTCCTTGATAATCAAATCCAAGTTCAACCACCGCGCGGTCTTCGTGAATTGCGGATGAAAGCAGTTCAAAATTTGCATCATAGATCAATCCATGCATGGCATGTTCGCCTAAATAGAATTTGTCGAATCGATATGTTTGATCGTCCCAGTGGTACATGCCTTTATTGATGCGGCAAGAAAATGGGCTCATTTTGCCACTTCTAAATCCGTTCATTTCAAAACTCAAATCTTTGTCTACTGACAATTTATTGCCTGTCCCTTGATGGTTTAAATCGGTATGATTGCCTACAATAAGTTCCAAAAGCTGGGACTCGAATTGAACCTTCCAGCTATTCATCAAAGCACCCTTAGCATGTACTGTCACAATAGTATCGTTATTGTTATCAATGAGTTGAATGCTTTTATGATTGGCTTGAGGTATTATTTTTAGGTCAAAAGGCATGGATTGTGTTTAGGTGGAAAATTAAAACTATTCTATTAACTTTGAAAGATCAATTTTAAAGTATGCGCACTATTTTATCTTTTCTTTTTATGGTATTAGTTGGACCGATTTTTGGACAGGCTTGGTCTAAATATGATAGTACGATGAAAATTGGTAAGGCGGGTTACCGCATTGCTTGCTTAAATAGGTCGCCAGAAAAAAATGTGTTAAATATTCGTCCAGTTGGGTTTAAATCGGAATCTAGAGAAGCGTCTATAGAAATTAGAGCCAGGGTTTTTGGTGCTGAAATTGATGATTTGAATAACGATGGCTTTCCAGATTTGATCATTTATATCGAAGACGCGGCCGGTAAAAAAAGTATTTTCCCTATTTGTTCTCAGGGAAATGAAAGTATTGCTCCCATTTTATTCCCTGATATTTTAAATGATATGGAGCTGAGCAAAGGCTATAGAGGTAAGGATGAATACAAATTAGTAGAAGGGGTATTGTTTAGGAAGTTTCCTGTCTATCCTGCTGACACTGCCATTAAAGTCCCTACAAATAAAATGAGGCAATTGATGTATCGTGTTGTGCCAGGTGAAAGAGATTCATGGAAATTTAAAATGTTTAAGCAATTTGAATTTACAGACAATTAATAACCTGCAGTAATCATAATTTTACCTACTGCTTTTTCATTGCCTGCTTCGTCCCGCACAAATATCAAATACATTCCAGATGCTACTTTGTGTTGATTTTGGTCTCGGCCATTCCATATAGCCTGTCCTCCTAGCGCCCTTGTTTGTGCCATCAATTGCCCATTCAAATTAGTGATTTTAACTAGGGCATTATTGACTAAATTTTTTATGATGATTGGACCATTGTATGCTGGTGCAACAGGGTTGGGGTAAATTTTTATTTTGCTCTGAGCGGTGCTTCCTTCAGTGGCTTGCCCTTTATAACTTATCATTTCATTCCCAGTAAAGAAAAAAACATCTCCTTCGCTTGGCTCAATACCAATAGCGCGTATTTTGTTATTGGGGAGGGGACTATTTTCAGTAGTGAAATGCTGGAGTACTTCGGTACCATCTTTACTAATTAACCACGCCCCATTATTGGTGCCTATCCATTTTTGATTAGCGCCATCTACACTGATGCAATAAATGGTTTCTTTTTGAAATAAGTAACCATTAAATCCATTGCCTTCGACAATTGGCAAAAAGGCATCGCATGCTTCATTGATATCGCCGCACTGATATAGTGCAATACCATTGTCGGTCCCTACCCAAATAGTGCCATCTTTGTCTTGGGCAATAGAAGTCACTTCCATGCTAGGTAAATTGCCCGATCCTTTTCCTGTGTTTAACTGTCTCCAACGCGCTTGGTTATTTTGTTTTTGAAACAATAGAATGCCTTGTTGGAATGGACCTATGATCCAACTCAATCCATTGGATCCAACAATCATTTGTTTCAAATTTGTAGTCAAAAAGCCTGCTGGAATTGGGAAGCTATTCCATTGTGTCCCTTCTTTTACAACAAGTCCAACCCCTTCTTTTAAGAGGGTCATACTCCCATCTGTATTTTGTTGAATGGATTGAATCGCGCCAACATTTGGATGAGGTAATGATACCGTTACTGATTTTTGATTTGGATTGTATTGGACTAATTGTGCACCCATGCCCATCCACCAACTTTGGTCCATTGGATCAATGGCAAGGGCTTCTATATTCGTTAAGTTTAAGTTTTGAATTTGATTGATATTTGACCAGCCATTTTCATTTAAGCTAGACATTCCAATTTTATTTACACCATAACTCATTAACAATTGTTGATTGGCAATTGCTATTTTCCCACTGCCTTGAGTGAGTGGACCGCCCAATGAAACCCATTTGGATTGTTCATTATTTTGATACAATCCTTTATTATTATCTGCCACCCATATCGTATTGCCGTCTTTTAAAATCCCTACAGGGCGGGATAATACATTGGTGTCTACTAGAATAGTGTTAACCTTATTGCTATTCAGTTGAAGGACTGCGCCTTTGTTCCCATAAGCAATGCCAGCATAAATTTGTGCTCCGTCTGTCGTAATTGTTTGAATGCTTCCAGCATTGATTTGGTATGTTGGAATATTGGATGAGTAGGCGTAAAGATGTTGTTGGTTGTTAAAATACAATTGATCTTTAAATAGAAACATATTTTGAATCCCATTGATCCCGTTGGTGTTTTCTTGAATCCAATTGGCTCCTTGTCCCAAGATGCTTGACCAGACACCGTTTTCTGTTAATGCGAATAATTTATTTTGGAAATTAACCGTTTGAAAAACACGAATAATTTGACGGTTGTTATTGGGATAGATGGTTTCTTTAATTTCTTTTTTTAATAAGTCTATTACAACAATCCCAAAATTACATGAGAGATAGGCATAGTTATTAATAACAATAAGATCATTGATGGTCTTGTCAGAAAATAAATTTGAAACGGATAGGTCATCTATCAAGGTGACTTGATCGTCCTGAACAATGTCTATTCGACTGTTTTTATATGCAATTACAAGTTGCGCTGTAATGGGAGCCCAGGCAATTTTATGCACCCCAATTGCATGTAAACCGGTTGTTGTATTGAGGTAGTTTATTTCTTGGTTTGCATTTATTTGTATTACCTGGTTGGCTGCTGCAATGTATAGATGGTCGCCTTTGATGATTTGCTGAATGGAGTCATTTGCAAAATGTGCACGCCAAGTTCCTATTGGACCCAATTGCATTTGAGCAATCGTTCCCTCATGCATGCCTAGAATACATAATATAACGCATAGCCATTTTTGCATTTTATTTTTTTATCGCTTGGTAAATTTGCTCTTGAATTTTTGCTCTAAGATTCAAGTTGCTAAATGCTTTATTGTCCCTAGTAGGGAACACTCTGTTCGAAAGAAAAATATACAATAATTGATTTTCTGGATCTGCCCAAACACATGTGCCCGTAAATCCTGTATGGCCAAATACACTTGTGGGTGCACTTAAACTTGGGTATGGATCTTTTGAAGTCGCATTGTCTTTCGCTGTTTTATCAAAACCTAAGCCCCTTCTACTTGTGGCAGATTGGTAACTCGTAAACAATTGAATCGTCTTAGGATCTAAGTATTGTTGACCATCCCAATTGCCTTTGTTCAATAGCATCATGTATAATTTTGCTAAATCAGTTGCATTGCTAAATAAACCTGCATGTCCTGCAATGCCACCCATGGTGGATGCGCCTTCGTCATGTACGGAACCTTGAATTAATTCTTTTCTAAAATAGTTGTCTAACTCAGTTGCAGCAATATTGGATTTTTCTGCTCTTTCAAGTGGTAAAAATCCTGTACTACGCATGTTCATTGGACCATAGAATGTCTTGGTGCAATATTCTTGAAGGCTCATGCCGGAAACTTGTTCTACAATATTGCCAAGGAAAATAAAGTCATTATCGCTGTAGATATATTTTCCGGGCGTGGACACTGGACTATTCAATATTTTTATTCGAATACTATCCATCCAATTGTTAGCAAGGTATTTACCAGGTGTCACCATCAATTGATGGGTCGCATCTTGCACAGGCACAATCCATTTTGAATGGATACTGCCATCTGCATTGAATAAGGATTCGTAAAATTTAATATAAGGGTACAAGCCTGCTTCATGTAAAAGCAAATCTTTTAAACGAATTGTTGCTTTTGCATTGCCTGCAACCCATGGCAAATAGTCGCCAATTGTTTTTTGAATATCCACTTTGCCTTCTTCTACTAATTTCATGATCGCTACGGTTGTAGCACTGGTCTTAGTGACAGAAGCAAGGTCATATAAAGTAGCATTGGTGACCAAGGGCGTTTGCTTTCCTGCAATGGTACCGTAGCTTTTATTAAAAACAATTTGATTGTCTTTGGCAACCAATACTTGACATCCAGGAATTGCTTCTTTTTGAATCGCATCTGCAACGATGGAATCAATTAATGCCAATTTCGTTTGATCAATAATTGCTGGCAGGCATTGTTCTGCTAGAATTTTTTTTTTAACAGGTGCTTCTGAAAGCATACCATAATTCAATCCTTCCGCAATGGTTACTGGCAAAATCCCACTTGCTTGCGCTTTACCTTCAAGCCATTTTTGCACAGCGGCATGACTATACTTGGTGTCTTCGTATGCCAATAAAATATTGTTGATCTTACTGAAATCGCCTACTGCATAAGGGTTTCCGAATAATACATGTATCCAATTTTCATGCCCCATTCCATTTAAAAATTGTATTGTAGCTGCAGGGATTTCAAAATGATTTGCTGGCCTTCTGTTGTATCCATGAAGTCCAACAATAACTTGGTCATAGGCTTTCAAGCTGTCATTGATCAATGCCAATTCTTTTGCGTCTTTGCCATTTGTATAAAATACTTTCACCCCGAATGTAGTTGCCATATTGGAAGTGAATGCATTTGCATTTTTTGCATTGAATGCAAGGTAGGCCGTCTTGTTGTCCAATACAGGGCTATTGTTGGCTCTTAAGAATGTAAGTGATTGAGCAGCCATAGCTGTGTTGATGGTACCCACAGATTGATTTAGGTCTGCTACAATATGCGTGGTGTCAATTTGCTGAAACGAAGAAAGACCATATTTGTATTTGGCTGTTAAAATCTTTTTAACTCTTGCGTTGATTTCGGAGCGTTTAATTCTTCTTTCTTTAACTGCTGCTCTAATTTTTTTGATAGATTGTCCAATATCTCCAGGTAAGCATAACATATCGTTGCCCGCTAAAATGGCTTGCACATTGGCTTCTCCTTGTGGGAAGTAGTTTGCAATGGCTTTCATATCCATCGCATCGGTCACGCTAATACCTTTAAAACCTAATTCCTTTTTCAATAATCCATTCACAGCTTTTGGGGACAATGATGTGGCATATTTTGGTCTGTCGTCAATGGCAGGTACAGATAAATGTGCGACCATAATTGATTCTACACCTGCATCAATCAAGGCTTTAAATGGCGCCAATTCTAGGCTATCTAATGCCGCTCTTGATTTTGTAATGACAGGTAAATCTTTATGTGAATCTACAGTTACATCACCATGACCAGGGAAGTGTTTTGCAGTGGCCATCACGCCATTGTCTTGCATCCCTTTCATATAGGCAATACCTTGTTGAATTACTTTCTCCTTACTTTGTCCAAAACTGCGATCATTGATCACTGGATTCAATGGATTGTTATTGACATCAATATCTGGTGCATAATTGATTTGAATACCTAGTCTTTTGCATTGTGCTGCAATCGCTGCGCCCATTTGGTAGACTAAGTTGCTAGATGTAAATGCACCCATGGACAATTGTCTTGGAAACAATTCCACACTATCCAAGCGCATGCCTACGCCCCATTCTGCGTCAATCGTAATAAATAAAGGGGTTTTAGCAATGCTTTGGTATTTGTTTGTTTGCATCGCCTGACGAACTGGTCCACCTTGAAAAAAGCATAAGCCTCCTACATTGTATTGTTGAATCAATTGACTAAGTGAATCTATTTTATCTTGTTTCCATTCGCTATGGGCTCTTAATACCATTAACTGGCCAATCTTCTCGTTCATATTTAAAGCAGAAAATTGTTTTCTCACCCATTTTTTCTCACTCATTTTTTGTGCGTCAACAGTGGTTGCTACACCTGTCAATAATAAGCTAGCTAAGAGTATTTTTTTCATATCGAATTTATGTACTGCAATTTAAGGATAAAAAAAGGCTTACCTGTTGATAGGTAAGCCTTTTATATAAAAATTTTATTTTAACTATCTAGTGATGTAAAAAGCTTGGCTTCTTCATCAACTGAAGCCTACTAGGCTTCAGTTTCGCCTTCTTCAAGTTCAGGCAAGGTTGGTTCTACTTTATGCTGTTGTAATTGTGCGAACCATTTTACCATTTTCTTCATATCGCTTGCATAAACACGCTCAAAATCCATGTTTGGGAATACTTTTTTAAAGTAAGCCTGAGTTGCTTTTGCGTCTTTTTCGTTAGGAAGGGCTTCTTTTGACTTTCCCATCGCAATAAATACCTCTGCCAAAAACACGTTGTCTTTAGTTGTAAACACCTCAATGCTCTCTAAGTGAGAGAATTGATAGGCTCTAGAACTGATAAATTGGGTGGCATTTGTTTCCAAGGATCTCGCGATCGCTCCGTCACTTTTACTTGTTAATAATTCAAATAAACCTGACATACCAGATACGGAAATCAATTTGTTATACTCCATGGGATCTTGTCTTTTTTTTAGGAATGCAAAATACGGAAAAACCCTCAATTTTCATTTTTTAAACTACCTTTGTTTATCATTAAAAATCAAGCATATGCCCGGTTTTGAATTCTTTGGAGAAGAAGAAAAGAAAGAAGTAAATGAAGTCCTGGAAACAGGAATTTTAATGCGTTATGGATTTGACGGTCCTCGAAAGGGGATTTGGAAATCCAAAGAACTAGAAGCAGCAGTTTGTGCCACTTTTGGGGCTCAATATGCGCAACTTACCTCAAGCGGAACTGCTGCGTTAACAACAGCAATGGCAGCCTTGGGTATTGGTGCGGGAGACGAGGTGATTATGCCTGCTTTTACATTCGTTGCAAGTTTTGAAGCAATATTAAGTGCGGGTGCAATTCCTGTATTAGTGGATATAGATGAAACATTGACATTGTCTCCAGCTGCAGTTAAGGCAGCAATTACATCCAAGACAAAATGCGTGATGCCAGTACACATGTGTGGTAGCATGGCGGACATGGATGCATTAGTAGCAATTTGTAAAGAGCACAATTTAATTTTATTAGAAGATGCTTGTCAAAGTATCGGTGGAACCTATAAAGGAAAACATTTAGGCACCATTGGTCATGCCGGAACATTTTCTTTTGATTTTGTTAAAACAATTACATGCGGTGAAGGTGGAGTTGTGATGACCAATGATAAAGAAGTGTATACTAAGTCTGATGCGTTTACAGACCATGGTCATGATCATTTAGGAGTAGATAGAGGTGCGGATTTGCATCCAGCTTTGGGGTATAATTTCCGTATCAGTGAACTACATGCTGCGGTTGGTTTAGCTCAAATTAGAAAATTAGATACTTTTTTAGCGATACAGAAAAAGAACAACCACATTTTACGTTCTTATTTAGAGCAAGTTCCTGGTATTCAATTTAGAGTAGTGCCAGATCCTTCAGGAGATAGTGCAAGCTTTTTAACTTGGTTTTTGCCAAGTCAGGAATTGACTGAAAAAGCAATTGCAGCATTTAAAGAAGCGGGGATATTAGCTGGAAACTTTTATTGGTTTGCCAATAACTGGCATTATATCAGAAAATGGGATCATCTAAAAAATGCCACAAGCTTATATCCTTTGTCTGAGGCTCAACAAAAAGCCTTGATAGCACTACAACATACTGATTTTTCAAAAAGTGATGCAGTCATGAGCAAATGTATTTCAACTGCGATTAGTTTAACATGGACAGAAGAACAGGTGCATGAAAAAGGAGCAGCTTTCCTAGCAGTGTTAAAAAAAATTGTAGCGTAAGCTAGGATTATGGCATTAGGACAATCCATGCAGCAAAGACAATTACAAAGATTGTCGCCTCAGCAAATCCAATTGATGAAGTTGTTGCAAATTCCTAGTGTGCAAATTGAGCAAAGAATTAAAGAAGAATTAGAGGAAAATCCTGCATTGGAATTGGATGCCGCTTTGTTGGAATCTGATTTTACATCTCCGGACGAAATGAACGATGAATTGCTTCAGGACATTCATGATGACGAAGAAGCTGTTCCTGTGGACGAGTTTGAGATGAGCAATGAAGAATTAAGTGAGTATAGTTATGATGATGAAGTTGCAGACTATAAAACAAGAGACGATTTTTATCCAGAATTAGACAATGATAAAGTCATTCCCATAAAAGCGGAGATGAGTTTGCATGAAGTATTGATGGATCAATTAAGTATGTTGGCTTTAGATGAAAGGGGTTTTAAAATAGCAGAACAAATTATAGGAAGCCTAGACGATGATGGTTATTTAAGAAGGGCCATGCAGTCCATTGCGGACGATCTTGCATTTAAACAAAGTATGTGGGTGGAGGAAAAAGAAATTGAAGTTATTTTAAAGCAAGTACAGGCATTTGATCCTGTTGGCATTGCAGCGAGAGATTTACAAGAATGTTTGCTCATTCAATTACGCAGAAAAGGAGAAGGCGAATCGGCGCATTTATCTGACAGTAGAGGTAAATTATATTCAGATGATGAAGCAAGAAAAATTGCCATACTCATTATAGAAAAATACTTTGAAGAATTCACGCGCAAGCATTATGATAAAATTCAAAGGAGCTTGCATTTAGATGAGTCTGGAATGAAAGAAGTATTACATCAAATTCTAACCCTGAATCCAAAGCCAGGTGCCGAAACCAGCTATAACCATGAGGCTGAGATGTATATTATACCCGACTTTACAGTCTTGATCAATAATGGCAAATTAGAATTGACTTTGAACAGTCGTAATGCGCCGCCCTTGGTGATTAGTGACGACTATAAGTTGATGCTGAAAGAATACGAAGGCAGTAAAAAGCAGGATAAGTCACAAAAAGAAGCCGTATTTTTTATCAAGCAAAAGATAGATGCAGCGAAATGGTTCATCGAAATGATTTTACAAAGACAGCAAACATTGTTATTAACGATGAATGCCATTTTAGAGTATCAGTCTGCTTTTTTCTTGAGTGGCGATACTACTTCGCTTCGCCCCATGATTTTAAAAGACATTGCAGAAAAAACCAACCTAGATGTTTCAACTGTGAGTAGGGTAGCCAATAGCAAATATGTGCAAACTGAATTTGGCACTTATTTGTTGAAATACTTTTTTAGTGAATCTTTGACTACGGATAGTGGCGAAGAAGTAAGTACGAAAGAAGTAAAGGCAATTTTACAAGAACTAATAGAAGGGGAAGATAAATTAAAGCCATTGAGTGATGATGAACTAACCGAACAGTTACAGGAAAAGGGCTACAATATAGCAAGGAGAACAGTGGCAAAATATAGAGAACTTTTAAACATACCAGTCGCTAGGCTTAGAAAAGAATGGTAGACCAATTAAATATGGAAAATCCACAACCCAAAATCGTAAAGTATATAGCACATTTATTGTCTTATGTATTTCATCCTTTATTTATTCCAACTTATTTTTTCCTTTATTTAATGCAGGTTTTGCCTTTTGAATTTGTGGGCATCACAGATTGGCAATTAAAGATGCGCTTATTCAGTGTGGCTTGGTTAACCGCATTTTTCCCTGCCTTTGCTGTTTTCTTGTTGTGGAGATTAAAATTAAGCGACAGTATTTTTTTAAGAACACAAAAAGAACGTATTATTCCTTATGTCATCACCATGTTTTTTTATTGGTGGATGTACTATTTAAGTAGAAATTTTACAGACCAACCTATTGCTTTAAAATTCTTTTATCTAGGCATTTTTGTGGCAAGTGCAATTGGGATGACAGTTAATAATTTCATGAAAGTAAGCTTACATGCAATGGGTATTGCCGGGATTACTACAGCCATGGTATTGGTAAGTGTTTTTTATCCAGTAACAAATGCAATATGGGTGCCTTTGGCTATCTTATTAACTGCACTTGTAATTAGTGCAAGATTGGTAGTGAGTGATCATAGTAAAAAAGAATTGGTGGTGGGACTTTTTATTGGCGTCTTCACTCAGTTGGCCGCTTATTTATGGGTCATCTAATTTAAAAATAAACATTATGTGGTATCGTTTAGGTCAGAATATATTAAAGTTTAAAAAAACCTATTTGTTTTTTGTGGTCCTGTCCACCATAGTGATGGGGTATTTTGCTGCTCAAATTAAATTGAGTTACGAATACACTAAAGCAATCCCTTCTGACAATCCTAAGTTTGTGGTGTACAATGATTTTGTTAAAAAATATGGGGTAGATGGAACGACGGTAGTGGTAGGATTTAAGACAGAAGATTTTTATACCAAAAACTTCTTCAATCAAGTAGATGCCTTGCATAAAAAGATCAAACAAAATACTTCTGTGGCAGAAGTAATGAGCATTCCCACCGCTTATACGATTGTAAAAGACAGCTTGGATACAAAGTTCAATGCTGCAAAAATTTTCCATGCACCTTATACTAGTGATAGTTTATTGCTTGCAGATAAAATGACATTTGAAAACCTTCCATTTTACAAGCACTTATATTATAACCCAGATAGTAGTAGTTATATCATGGCAATTTCTTTTATTGCAGATTCTATCAATAGCGGATCTAGAACAAAGATTATTGCTAGTGTACAAAAGGATTTAGATCAGTTTAGTCAAGCCACCCATACCCAAGTGCATGTAAGCGGTTTGCCATTTATTAGAACGATTATGGCGGATAGGATCAAAAAAGAAATGCTTTGGTTTTTGATTGGATCACTCGTATTATCTGCCATTACCTTATTGCTATTTTTTAGGTCTATTTCTGCCACCATTATGAGCTTAGCAGTGGTATTGATGGGGGTAATATGGAGTTTAGGTAGCATGGTTTTATTGGGACAGAAGATCACTTTATTGACTGCATTGATTCCGCCATTGATTGTGGTGATAGGCATACCTAATTGCATCTATTTTTTAAATAAGTACCATACTTCATTTAAGGAAACCTTAGACAAAGACAAAGCAATTGTACAGATGGTAGGTAGGATGGGTGTGGTGACATTATTTTGTAACCTCACTGCTGCTATTGGATTCTTTGTTTTTGCATTAACCAAGAGTCCTTTGCTTAAAGAATTTGGTTGGGTGTCTGGCGTAAATATCATGTTATTATTTTTCATTAGTTTATTTTTTATACCTCCCATACTTTCATATTTGCCTGCACCTAAGGAAAAGCATGTGCGCTATTTAGAAAACAAATATTTAGAAAAATTATTGGTGAAAATAGAACGCTGGGCGTTTACCCATACTAAGTGGGTATTTGGCATCACCATACTAGCTGTAATCATTTCTTTAGTGGGGGTATTGCAAATTAAAAAAGAAGCATTTATTGTAGATGATTTGCCTAAACAAGATAAATTATACACCGACCTTAAATGGTTTGAACAACATGCAGGGGGTGTTATGCCTTTGGAGATTGTAGTTGACACCAAAAAGCCAAATGGCTTAATTAGGTCCATCAAGCCATTGGAACAAATTGAGGAATTGAATGAGTTCTTGCTTGAGCAACCTGAATTAGGAAAACCATTGGGTCTATTAGATGGTGTAAAGTTTGCTAAGCAGGCTTTTTACGATGGAGATAGTTTATCCTATGCGGTACCAACTGGAACTGAGATGGCTTTTATTGGGCCCTATTTTGCAAGTGCCGCTCCAAAAGAGGGTATAAAACCAGCTGGCAATAATCCTGCACAGTTATTGAATAAGTTTATAGATTCCGCAAAAAGGCAAACAAGAATTACGGTCAATATGAAAGATATTGGTAGTGCAAAGCTGCCCGTATTGTTGCATAAAATTGACAGTGCTTCTTTGGCTATTTTTGATACTGCTAAGTACAATGTAGTGATCACAGGAAGTAGTGTGACATTTTTAGAAGGCAGTAATTTTATTGTAAAAGGCCTAGGAGAATCCATTTTTTGGGCTTTTTTATTGATCGCAATCTGCATGATCTTCTTGTTTAGATCTTTCCCAATTTTAATCTGTTCATTGATCCCTAATATTGTGCCTTTGTTTATTACAGCGGGGATCATGGGTTGGACAGGCATTTCTTTAAAGCCTTCTACCGTATTGGTATTTAGTGTGGCATTGGGGATTGCCATTGATGTGACCATTCGTTTTTTGGTCAATTACAAACAAGAATTGCCGCATTTAAATTACCAAGTGCACACCACACTAGTGCAAACCATCAAGCATACAGGTATCAGTATTATATACACTTCGTTGGTATTGGTTGCAGGATTTGTGATATTCTGTTTTAGCGATTTTGGAGGAACTAAGGCTTTGGGCTGGCTTACTTCAATTACTTTAGTTGTAAGCACTTTAACTAACTTAGTTTTACTTCCAGCTTTGATCAAAACATTTATTAAGTCTAAGTAATTAAGGTAGTAGTTGCTTTAATGTGTTTTGTAAAGCGCTACCTCTTAAATCGGTTGCAATGATTTTTCCTGTTGGGTCTAATAAAACATTAAAAGGAATACCCTGTATTTGATAAGCACTCACAACGGTACTTTCCCATTTTTTCAAGTCACTTATTTGTAACCAATTTAATTTGTCTTGTTGTATAGCTGCAAGCCAATCTTCTTTATCGTCGTCTAAAGAGACACCTAAAATGGTGAAATTTTTATTTTTGAATGCTTCGTAAGCCGCTACTACATTTGGATTCTCTCTTCTACATGGACCGCACCAACTTGCCCAAAAATCTACTAAAACATATTTGCCTTTAAGGCTACTCAATGTGACGATTTTTCCAGTAGGATCCTGTAAAGCAATTTCCGGTGCCATAGCACCTACAGTAATTGCAGTCGCTGGATTGGCTGTTTGTACTTGCCCACTTAAAATATTGACAAATTCAATCAATGGTTCAGCTTTTGTTTTTTCTGCAGCAGCTTTAGCCATTGCAAGCACTTTATTGATCTCCATCGACCTTAGAGCCATACCAAGTGCAAAATAAATGAGTGCGGGGCTATTCGCGCCATTCACTGTCTGCTCTAGATGTGCATTCAATGCTTGTATTTTTGCATCTTTTTGTTGTTGTAAATATACAATACTACTATCCTTGCCATTACTTTGTTGTAAATTATCAAGAGCATAAAGTGTTGAAAATAAAGAGGAGTCTTTACTTCTGTAAGCTTTCATGTATTGAATCAATGCTTCGCTATGGGGAGAGCCTTTAACAGTATAGCTAGCGCTATTATTGGCATCTGCATTAATTTGAATTTGATCTTCGTCGTTGATGAAATTAATGTCTAAAATTTCACCGCTGCTTAGTCTGTAAATGCCTTCTTGTTTTGCAATAAACTCAAAACTATATTTACCGTTGGCATCTAAGGTTAAAGAATCTAAAGTGACAATTGGTTTTCCACCATAGGGTATTTCCTGAAGTAGTAAAGGCTTATTTGCTGCATTTTTAATGGTTCCAGCAATGGTATAACGTGCTTCTTGATTTTTTTCTTTACAAGCAGGCGCTAAGAACAAAAACAGGGCAATAGCTATAAAGTTGACATATTTATTCATAAAATAATTTTTCTATTTAGACAATAGGGTTTCTAAGAGTTGGGTTGTTTTTTGTGGATCTGCTTTGCCTTTGCTGATTTTTTTTACTTCTCCAACAAATACGCCAATCAATCCTTTTTTACCTTTTTTATACGCTTCAACTTTGTCGGGATGATTACTCAAAACAGCATTGATCCAAGTGGTCAATTCATCTTCGTTACTGTTTTGTAGTAGTTGATGCGCAGTAGCATATTCCATTGGAGACTGTGGTGATAACAGTATTCCTTTAAAAACTTTATCTGATGCCACAGAGAAGCTTAGTAAATGTTGATCTACCATTAACAATAGTTCAGATAGTTGTGGAATGAACGGTATAAGGTCACTGTATGCCTTATTGCTTTCGTTTAAATAAGCACGTATAGGACCAATGATCCAGTTGGCTGCAGCTTTATATAAAGTGGTTTGCTTCGTCCAGAGTAAATAAAAATCAGCCTCTTGTTTGTGCTCGCAGAGTTGATCGATGTCGTAACTGCTCAATCCAAATTGACTGCTCCAGTCTTTTTTCAATTGATTGGGTAGGGCAGGTAAAGCTGCTTGAATAGCACTAATATAAGCATCCGTGAGGCTAAGTGGAGCTAGGTCGGGGTCTGGAAAATACCTATAATCATTTGCGTCTTCCTTATCTCTAATGGAAAATGTGGTATCGTTGCTCGCATCAAAACTCCTAGTCTGCTGAACAATTGTTTCACCTTTCTCCACTAAATCGATCAATCGATCAATTTCAAATTCAATCGCTTTTTTAATATTGCGTATAGAATTTAAATTTTTGACTTCAACCCTTGTGCCTAATTTTTCATCTCCTTTTAAACGAACAGAAATATTGGCGTCACATCTTAAACTGCCTTCCTCCATATTTCCATCGCAAATGCCTAACCATCTTACTAATTTGCGTACTTCTGTTACATATAAAAATGCATCTTCTGCACTATGAATACAAGGTTCGGTCACCATTTCAATTAAAGGTGTGCCAGCTCTGTTTAAGTCTATATAAGAATGGTTGGGAGCAAGATCATGTATACTTTTTCCTGCGTCTTCCTCTAAATGTATTCTGTTGAGTTGTATATATTTTTCGCCCTCGCTTGTTTGAATGGCCACTTGACCACCTTCACAAATAGGTGTTGTGTGTTGAGAAATTTGATAGCCTTTTGGCAAGTCGGCATAGAAATAATTTTTTCTTGCGAAATAATTTTCTTTTGCAATTTTAGAACCACAAGCCAATCCCATTTTTATGGCATATTCAACCGCTTTTGCATTCGTTTTTGGTAAGCTACCCGGATGACCTAAAGTGATAGGACTTACATGCGTGTTTGGTCCTGCCCCAAAACTAGTTGCATCACCACAAAATAGTTTAGTTTTTGTAGCTAATTGAGCATGTATTTCTAGTCCGATGACTGCTTGGTATAGCGTCTTATTTGGCATGGCACAAAAATACAGATTAATCAAGCAATAGCATAAAAAAGCCACCCATTTCAGGGTGGCTTTTTAGGGGACGCATCTATCTAAGGAACTTATAAGTCGGCTGTATTTATTTTTTTAGGTATTTTAACTTCAATGGTGCTTTTTTCACCTTTTCGCTCTAAAGTTATTTTTAAAACCTGTCCTGGAAAATAGTATTGCCATTTCATAAAGTTAACATCTGTTATTTCCGCATCATTTAAATTCAAAAGCAGATCTTCTTTTTGAATGCCTGCTTTTGCGGCAGGACTTTCAGCTGTCACATTGGTTACCTTAACCCCTTTACCTGTTTCAAGGTCCTCGACACTAATGCCTAATTTTGTTTTTTTATCAGCTCTAGTCATTAGCTGATCCATATTCGGTAGTTCAGGAAATGAAAATTGATATTGATCTAAAACAGAACCGTTCAATGTCATGCCTTGTTTTGTGTTTGTATTTTTTTCCAGATTGATGGTCACTTTTGCAGACTTGTTCTCTCTTGTATAGCCAAGGGTGATTTTATCATTCGGCTTGTATTTCCCAATGGCAGCATATAAGTCTTCTGGGTGCTTGATCTTGGTGTCGTTAACACTTGTAATGATATCGCCGATTTTTAATTTTGCTTTTGCAGCAGGGCTTCCTTCGTTGATGTCTACAATGATTGCGCCAGCAGGATCCATTGAAGTGACTACTCCCAAAAATGCTAGATTAGGTTGATTTGGTTTTTTAAAAACAAAGGACTTAGAAACACCCTCTTGTCTATTTGATTTAGGTTGGATAGTGAATCCTTGAACATTGTCTCTTTTTATCTTCTTTAATCTTGGATCGTCCGCATTTGCTTCTTCTCCATTGATGGTAATTTTTTCACCATCCATTACTATTGAAATATTTTCAGTGGTATCTCCATTGATCATGAAAGTCACTTGCATACTAGAATCAACCTTTACTTTATTTGGCTTGGTCACTTTTTTTTCAATGATGACTTCTTTTGTTTTTGATCCTGCTTCTTGTGCTTTTACAAAGGAGAAAAGCCCCATGCAAGAAAGAAGTAATAATGTTTTTTTCATGATCTACTGTTTTAGGTATGTTGAAAATGTAGTTGAACTACGAAATTTATTGTAGGTCAAAAATAAGGAATAATTTATCTACGAAACAATTCGGAAATGTTAAAATTGTATAAAAAAGCCATCTAGGGAGATACTAGATGGCTTTAGACTTAATGTATTGTAAATCAATATTATAAAAGCGATTTGATTTGCGATAAAACTTGGTCCAATTGACTTGTGTCTTGTCCACCAGCAGCAGCCAAGGTCTTTTGACCCCCTCCGCCACCTTTAATTAAACCGGCAATAGGTGATTTAATCAGTTGAGGGGCTTCCCATTTTTTAGCTTCAACCAAGGCTTCACTCATTGATAAAGCAGCAAAGGCTTTATCGCCTTGAGCACCTACTAATAAAACCATGACTTCGCCAGATTGAGTTTGCGTTAACAACTGAGCAGCTTTTTTATACTGATCGGTATTGCTTAATGCGACTTGCATGCCTAAATATTGTACCCCATTGATGGTTTCAAAATTATTTTTATTTGCTTCAACTAATTCATTGACTAGGATTGCCTCTTGACTTTCTAATTCTTTTTTTAATTCTTTTTGTTGATTTTGTAAATCAAGTATATAACTCGCAAGTTGATCTATGGTGTCATTTGAAACATCTTTTGCAACTTGTTTTTTATTTAGGCTTGCAGCAATGGTCGAATTTGCTTCTTCTAGCTGTGTAATTTGTTTTCTCAATTTCTCTTTCGCTTCTTCTTGAAACTGTGCTGCTGCATGTCCAACTACTGCTTCAATTCTTCTCACACCTGCTGCTACAGAGGATTCTGCTTTTAATACAAAATGTCCAATCTCTCCTGTATGGCCCACATGGGTCCCGCCACATAGTTCGATGGAATAGTTTGGATCCATTACTACTACACGAACCCTGTCGCCGTATTTTTCTCCAAATAAAGCCATCGCGCCTAATGCAACTGCTTCATCCTTGCTCATTTCTTTAATGACAACAGGTACATTCTCTTTCACTTTTTCGTTCACCATTTTAGCAACTGCGTCCAGCTCTTCATTGGTCATTTTGGCAAAATGCGAAAAGTCAAAACGCAATTGATCTGCATGTACTAAGCTTCCTTTTTGTGCCACATGTTTACCCAATACGGTTCTAAGTGCAGCATGCAATAAATGCGTAGCAGAGTGGTGTTGAGTAGTATGCGCTCTTAGGGTTTCATCTACAGCTGCTTTAACAACCTGTCCAATGGATGCAGGTAAACTGTCTGTAAAGTGAATGAATAAATTATTCTCTTTTTTTGTATCAGTTACTGCAAGTATTGTACCATCTTCAAATTGAAGGGTACCCTTGTCTCCCACCTGACCTCCACTTTCTGCATAAAAAGGGGTTTCTGCCAATACCCATTGGTAAGCTTCTTTGCCTTTTGCTTTGACGTTTCTATATTTAACAATTTTTGTAGTGGCTTCCGTTGCAGTATAACCAATGAACTTCGTTTCTGCATCTTCTCCAACTTGGATCCAGTCTCCTGTGTCAATTGCTGTAGCGGCTCTACTTCTGTCCTTCTGTTGTTGCATTTCTTGTTCAAAACCAGCTTCGTCAATCGTCAATTCGTTCTCACTTGCGATCAATCGAGTTAAGTCAACAGGGAATCCATAAGTGTCAAACAATTCAAATACCAATTTACCTTCTACTAAACTGTTTTTTTCTTGCGTATGAATGATATCATCCATGCGCTTTAATCCTTTTTCCAAAGTTCTTAAGAAGCCTTCTTCTTCCTCTTTAATCACTTTCGTAACAAAGTCTAATTGTTGATTAAGCTCTGGGAAAACATGTTCAAATTGTTTTGCTAATAAAGGCATCAATTGAAATAACAATGGACGCTTGTAATCCAAATAAGAATAGTAGTAACGCACTGCTCTTCTTAAAATTCTTCTAATCACATAGCCTGCGCCTGTGTTAGAAGGTAATTGTCCATCTGCTATGGCAAATGCAATAGCGCGTATATGGTCTGCTAAAACACGAAAGGCAATGGCTTCTTTGCCATCTCCAAAATCGTATACTTTACCAGTAATTTGTGCAACTGCATCAATTGTGCCCGTAAAGACATCTGTATCGTAGTTGCTTTTCTTATTTTGTATAGCGCGAACCAATCTTTCAAATCCCATACCAGTATCCACATGCTTATTAGGCAATGGTTCTAGACTGCCATCTTTTTTACGATTGTATTGGATAAATACGTTGTTCCAAATCTCAATCACTTGAGGATGGTCATTATTCACTAAGTCACGTCCAGGAATTTTTGCAATTTCCACCTCCGATCTCATATCAATATGAATCTCGCTACAAGGACCACAAGGTCCAGTATCACCCATCTCCCAGAAATTGTCTTTTTTGTTTCCGTAGATAATTTTATCTGTAGGTACCCATTTTTTCCATTCTTCTAAAGCCACACTTGAAGGGGGCAAGTTTTCTGAAGCATCTCCTTCAAACACCGTTACATACAATCTATTCGGATCTAATTGGTATACTTTGGTTAATAGCTCCCAGCTCCATGCAATGGCGTCCGCTTTAAAATAATCTCCAAAGCTCCAGTTGCCTAACATTTCAAACATGGTATGATGGTAAGTATCTACACCTACTTCCTCTAAGTCATTGTGTTTACCACTTACTCTTAAGCATTTTTGTGTATCTGCTATTTTAGAGTGCTTGGGTTGTTGGTTGCCTAAAAAGTAATCCTTGAATTGATTCATCCCAGAATTGGTAAACAATAATGTTGGGTCGTTTTTTACTACGATCGGGGCCGATGGAACAATGGCATGTCCTTTGGACGCAAAAAAATCTAAAAACTGTTGTCTTATTTCTGAACTCTTCATCATGGGACTATATTTTAAGCTTTGAGCTGAATTAAAAAGCTATCTTTGTAGCGTTTCTAAAAGTCTCCAAAGGTAAGCATTTGAGCCTTTTT